>VOFC01001693.1_pt1:642500-708000 | contig 708000 bp, 716 predicted proteins | sample 5384161 | NCBI WGS metagenome assembly VOFC01 (sample SAMN12384722, study PRJNA508395) | human gut metagenome | isolation source: healthy gut B | host: Homo sapiens | reverse complement strand
ACTGCGGCTGCTTATGCTCGCTGTTTTTTTTGAAATACCAACTGATCTCAGTCGCCGCAAAGCAAGTAAGCATTCCAGCGTTTAAAAGGCAGAATACGAGCAAAAAACCGAAAAATGTTTCAAATATTTATTCATTTTTCCCATATGACCGGCCACGATATTATTTTTGCCCGATCCTACGCGAAAAAAACGCTTAATTTCTGTCAGTGCAGAAAAGGGCTGCCTAAAGCAAAAAAGAAATCAACTTGGCAGTCGATTTCTTTTTAAATCACTGATTATTCGATGTATTGTAAATCAAATACGTACCATCCACCCGCCGAAGATAAAACGTCATATCCATATAATCTCTGTAATCGTTCAACCCCCTATACTTCAAAACGTGTGTCAGTGTAACCCGGCAGGAAAAAACATCTTCGCTATACGCGTAAAATTCTGATGCGGAAACATCCTCGAACGTGTAGCTGTTATGATCGATCACCCAACCGGTTTCCGCCGTTCGAATATTTGTATATAGAGCGGACTCCGGATCAAAATATTTTTTGATCTGCGCAAAACTTGTGTCGTTTTGCATATAAGCCGCATATGCTTTCGCCGCAGCCATCACATACTCGCTGTATTCAGCCGCAAGCACATCGTCATAAATGAGACCGGATATATAAACATCCTCTTTTTTCTTCAAAAGCAAGCGGCGCTTCCCTTCCTGCGGTATCTTTTACGGAAAGCTGCGGTTCGCCGCAAAGACGTTCAAATGTGTATGTCGTGTAAATAACCCCATCCGTGCCGTCCGGCATAAATTCCTGAGAAGCCGTTTCAATGCGATCGCCGTTGCAATAATCCTTCGTGGCCGTATTCCCGTTTATACAGACTTTATACTGCGCGGGAACACGAACCGAACAACCGGTAAGCAGCGCATCGTCTAGCCTTAAATCGGAGAGCGTATACAGATCAAAGCCATGCTTGGTCTTCTCACCGGTTTTAACAATTGAAAAAGAAGCAAAACGGGTATCCCCCAAGCGAACGGTATATTGTATATGATCGTCCAAGCCGGTCGAAACGCTCTGCATCGTAAAGTCTTTGCCCGAAGTCAACTCTTCAAAATACGCCGCAGCGCGCGTTTGAGTCTCAAATTCTGAAATCTGATCTTCAAACATCTGCGCAAAAGTCGAACCGTCGCCAAAAAGAAAGTTACTTTGAAAAAAGTCTTCGGCGACATATTTATATTGTGAATCCTCATATTCCTCCAGCAAGTCCCGCAAAAAGAATTTGCCCACTTCCACAAAGATGAAAAAAAAGCACCGTAATGGCAAGCAGAATAATCCAAAATAAGGATATTTTTTTTTGTCTTCATTTATTATTCCCCAGAAACCATGAAAAATGTAGGAATTTTTTCTCGGCGTAGTAAAAGCTTTATATTTATTCACTAATCCCTGTTTTTGATACTGATCCAGCTTATCTATATCAAAGCTATACTTTTCAAAATAATTTTCATAATACATCATCGTAGAAGAGCCGCCGTCCAGCATAGCCGCCGTTACAGCTCCATAATTCACCATAATATCAATAACGTCATTATGCGTAGCGCCGAGACTACTGGCACTGCGGCCGTCTGTCGCTAAAAAAATGATCGTACCGTCCGCACGCTGGCCGATTGCGGTTCGCTGCGCCGTCCCGGTGTTTTTATCCGCATAATACAGTGCAACTTCCCCGCCGTCATTCGTAATCAAGACGTTTCCGGTTTGAAAACAAACGCCGTCCCGAATTCCGAGTTTTTCCGCTTCGGACGGCGTCATGCCCTCGGAAACCACAAGGCGATTCTCTGTATCCAAGCCAATAAAAGTCCGTTTGTTATGCCCATCGTTCCAAACCAGCTTCCCCTCAGAAAAAGTCAATCCAATCGGATTATCCCCAGTTCCTACACCGCCGGCATCATGAAATTCGCCGCCATTAATCGCAGCAACTGCGTTATATTTTTTTGCCGCGTCAAAAATTTTTGCGCCCTGTTTCCCGCTCTTAAAATCGCTGGATATTCCAACAAACACGCGGGACGGATCCTGAATCAACAGCACATAAGCCTTATACGTGCTGCCGCTGACCGTTTCAAAAAGCATGCCATCAATTGCATTTTCCCATTCGTCAACCGTTTTATCGGCATCCGCCGGCGTCACATAATCATCTATCGGAACCGTATCTTTACTGACAATTTTACTGTCCGCCACAATTTTTTCAACGGTTGCCTGATCCAAAAATAATCCCGGCACCCATTTCGTCGCACTGGCCTGCATAGCCGACAAGACCAACAGATCTCGCACGGTCGAACTCGGTCCGTGCGCTACAACCGCTACGGCGGAGAACAGCGCATAAAGAACCAACACAATTGCAAGTCCGATACATAAAAATATGCGTCCGACTGCGCATCCAGCCGTCATTTTTTTCTTATATGTCCGTGCCTTTTGCACGTTCCTATTTTTCGTCATTTGCTTTTCTCCTCCCAAAAACCCATGCCTGCTGAAGACGAAAACTAATCACAAACAAAACAAAATCCACAGCGATACCAATCAATGTAATAAGCATCGGAGACCCGATGGACAAAATATCTTTGAACAGCGCCGTTGCGCCTGCAGAAACCAGCAAAATCGGTATTGCAAGCGCGTAATATCTAAGGATAGTTTTTCGAAACTTGCTCTTTCGAACGGAACACCTTTTCCCGATTTAAGAGAAAATTTGCAAAAGAAGACAAAATGCGCGCAATACCTTTGGCGGCAGCAATGACCGCAGCCCCTGTGACCTCGTCTTCCAAATCTACACAAAAGGCGCGCGAAAAAGTTCGAGAAACGCATAAAACAATACAATATCCAAAACAAAGGACGCAAAGGAACTCGCCACAAATTTTAAAATGAGCGAATAAATTTTAACGGAATCCACAAAAGGTCGAAAATGCGAGGTTTTGTTTTCTTCAATATATACTGTCCGAATCGGAATCTCACGATAGGAGATTCCGCGGGCCTGCATTTCAAAAGCATATTTGTTTCGTATTCAAAGCGCTCGCCGTCGACCTCCAGCATAGTCGGATACAAATAAGCGGGAAAAGCGCGCAAACCCGTCTGCGTGTCCGAAATCTTCAGTCCGCAAAATATTTTAAAAACAAAAGAAGTAATTCTGTTTCCATACCGGCTGCGCCTGGGCACATGGGGGAGCGAAAAATCCCGGCAGCCTAAAATAACGGAGTCTTTAGACTGCGCCATAGCTTGCACGCAGTTCAAAACATCTGTCGCGTCGTGCTGTCCGTCACCATCCACTGTAACCGCGCCAAAGGAATCTTTCCGATTTTCCATAATATAGCGAAAAGCGGTTTTCAGCGCCGCTCCTTTGCCTCGATTGACTTCATGCGTCAGCAATGTAATCTTAGCATCCGGCAAAGGGAAATTTTGCAGACATTCCGAGCGGCTTCCGTCATTGACAAGGATAAGATCTGAAAAACCTGCTTCAAGCAAAGCATTCACTGTACGTTTCAATTTTTCATCCGGATCCAGAGACGGAATAATGACAGAAATTCTGCTGAGTATATCCGTTTGCATACATTCTCCTATTTCTGACCGCCTAAAATTTTCAGCGTATCGTAAAGATCATTGACGCCATATAATTTCTTATCGGTTTTAACAGCCGATTTTTTTTCATTTTTCTTTGGATAGACAATTTGTCCAAATCCCAGACGCGCTGCTTCGCGCACACGATAATCAAAATGCGCAACTGCCCGGCACTCTCCGGATAAGCCGATTTCGCCGAACGCAATCAAATCATCTGGCAGAATTTGATCCGTAATGCCCGAAATCAGAGCAAACGCAATGGCCAGATCCGCTGAAGGTTCATCCAGCCGAAGTCCACCTGTAACATTGAGATAAACATCGTTTTGATAAAACTTCAAACCCAAACGCTTCTCCAAAACCGCGATGATCAGACACATACGATTATAATCCACGCCGCCCGCAGTACGCCTTGGAACGGCAAACGGCGTCTGCGTAACCAGTGCCTGAACCTCCGCAATGATCGGACGCGTTCCCTCCATCACACAGACGGCGCAATTGCCGGACACATTTTTCGGACGACCTAAAAGCAAAGATTCCGATGGATTTTCTACCTGCTCCAGCCCGTTATCCGTCATTTCAAACACACCGATTTCATTTGTAGATCCAAAACGATTTTTAATCGCACGGATAATCCTGTAAGCCTGCCGCCGCTCTCCCTCGAAATACAGAACAGCGTCCACCATATGCTCCAGCACCTTCGGGCCCGAAATTCCGCCTTCTTTATTTACGTGCCCCACCAAAATTACAGATAAACCTTCATTTTTTGCCTTATTTATACAGGCAAGCGTTCCCTCTTTCACTTGTGTGATACTGCCGGGCGCACTGGTATATCTGTCGCTGTATACGGTCTGCACCGAATCCACAACAAGCACATCCGGATGCAGTTCATCACAGCGTTTCAGAATCTCATCTATATTGGTCTCAGTCAAAAGATACAGTTTGTCTGACTGTACACCGAGCCGCTTTGCGCGCAGCTTAAGCTGACCGCAGGATTCCTCGCCCGAAACATACAAAACACGCCGCTGCCGCCCTAAAACATTGCAGATCTGCATCAAAAGCGTTGATTTTCCAATTCCCGGTTCGCCGCTGATCAACACGACCGAACCGTGTACAAGCCCGCCGCCGAGCACGCGATCCAGTTCTTCATAGCCCGTTGCATAGCGCATATATTCCGGCATCTCATATTCATCCAGCAAAACTGGACGGTTCCCTGCTCCCGATGCAGCACTCCGCAAAGAAGCGACCGGTTCGATCGCAGTCTCTTCCAACGTATTCCACGCGCCGCAAGAAGAACATCTGCCCATCCATTTTAAACTGCGGTGCCCGCATTCAGAACAGATATAAACACTTTTTGTCGGTTTCATTATTTTCTCCGTTTAGATTTTTGAGAGCCGCGCATAAGTAGCCATCAGCTTTTTTGTACCCGTCTGCTCAAATGCAACCTCATAAAGCATATCGGCGCCCATCTGTGTGACCGACAAAATCATACCCCGGCCAAAGATCGGATGCGAGACCTGATCTCCGGCAGAAAAATGCTCTACAGCAAAAGACGACGCCTTATGCATGCCGCCATATTTTGCGGCATACTGGTTCGCCGCGCCATATCCACCCGAAGCGCTCCGATTTTTATTGAGTATATCCTTTGATTTTTCGGAACCATCCACCGTGACTTTCAATGTATCAGGAATTTCTGCTAAAATCGGGATTCCCTATTGCACTGCGTCTTACCATAAACAAAACGTTCGCAAGCGCGCAAAAAATATAATTCCTTTTTAGCGCGCGTAATGGCCACATACATCAAACGGCGTTCTTCTTCCAAATCGGCAGTGCTTTCCATCGACTGCATGCCGGGAAACATGCCTTCTTCCATACCCGGCACAAATACAACTGGAAATTCCAACCCTTTCGCCGAATGAATCGTCATCATAACCACAGCGTCGGCATTTTCATCATACTTGTCCACATCGGCCACCAAAGAAATTTCCTCGAGGAACCCAACAAGCGTGGGCTCATCTGTACGCGTTTCATAATCAGCGGCCATGGAGATCAATTCTTCCAGATTTTCCAACCGCTCTTCGCCTTCGTCGCCCTCATCGATCAGCATCTGCCTGTATCCGGTGCAATCAATCACCCGCTCTACAAACTCCGATACCCGCAGCATACCTGAAAGAACGCTCAAGTCGCGAATCATGTTGCAAAAATCTGCAAATTTTGACGCACTTCTTGAAATGGCCACATATTGGGAAGCGTTTTTAATCACCTCATATACGGAAATGCCCTGTTCTCCGGCAATGGCCTCCGCCGCATCCATCGTCGCCGGCCCAATCTTTCGTCTAGGCACATTGACAATTCTTTTTAAACGCTGCGTATCGTTTGGATTTACAATCAAGCAAAGATACGATAAAATGTCTTTGACTTCACGCCGATCATAAAAACGCATGCCGCTGAGAATACGATACGGAATGCCGCTTTTGGCAAAGGCCGCCTCCAACACGCCGGACTGCGCATTCATACGATACAAAACTGCAAAATCGCTGTATTTGCGTCCGACGGCGGCAAGAGAAACGATTTTATTAATAATCAATCGCGCTTCGTCATTTTGGTTGCCGGCAACAAAAACCGTCACTTTATGCCCTTCCGAGCCGTCGGTCCAGAGCGTCTTGCCTCTGCGTCCAAAATTCTGACGGATGACCGCGTTTGCGGCGTTCAAAATACACTGGGTTGACCGATAATTTTGTTCCAGTTTAATAATTTTTGCTTCCGGATACGTACGATCAAAATTCAAAATATTTTCGATCGTCGCCCCGCGGAACTTATAAATGCTCTGGTCATCATCTCCAACAACCATAATATTTCGATGCTTACCAGCCAAAAGTTCCGTCAAACGGAATTGCGCATGATTCGTATCCTGATACTCGTCCACACATATATATTTAAATTTTGACTGGTAAAATGCCAGTATATCCGGATTTTCTTCAAATAAACGCACGGTCAGCATAATAATATCGTCAAAATCCAGTGCGTTGGCTTCCATCAATTTTCGCTGGTACAGCCGATAGACCTTGGCCGCAATAGAACCCAAATAATCCGTCTCACACTCGGAAAGCAGCATATCCGGTGTCATTAATCTGTCCTTCGCCCGGCTGATCAAATTCAAAATATTTTTAGGGGGAAATTTTTTTTCGTCTAAATTCAAAAGCTTCAGGCATTCGGAGATCAACGTCTTTTGATCCCCTGTATCATAAATGGAAAATCCCGGTTTATACCCCCAAAAACGCGATATGGCTCCGCAAAATACGCATACAGACAGAATGAAAAGTTCCAGCCCAGATACCGTCGGCCGCCAACGGATCGCCAAACGCCGCAATTAGCCGCTCTTTAATTTCTTTTTGCCGCCTTGTTGGTAAACGTAATAGCCAATACCGCCCACGGCGGACAGAAATCTTCGGAAAAACGAAGCAAAAATTCCCCAAGCGCATCATGATCCAGCTTCTTTGCCTGCTCGCACGCCTTGAGAAGGGGCTCCGTCAGGTCTTCGGGCGCAGTATTACAAGTATATGCGTTTCCATATTTCAAAATATGTACAATCCGGCGAACAAGCACGGTTGTTTTTCCGCTTCCCGCTCCAGCCAATACCAGCAAAGGGCCCTGTACAGTGCAAACAGCATTTCGCTGCATTTCATTGAGATCTGCGTAATACAAATCAAAAAAGTTCACGCTTAACATGCAGATATTTTTCTTGCAATGCCGTCAATTTTAAAAAATCCGCCGGTCGTTCGACCGTCCTTTTCGCTTATTTGATCTGAACTTTTATTTGTAAAATCAATTATACTATATTTTCAGACATTTAGCAACCATAAAATCATTTTATATATTCCGTTTAGATGAAATACGCGCATATACACAAGCATACGCGCGCATCTTCCTTGGGCCAATCGTCATTCCGCCGCGATTGCATCATAAATCGCATCCTCCAAATGCAGCGGATCCAATTTCAGTCGATTACACAGTAAAACAAACGTCCGCGCTTTTTCTTCCTCCAGAAAAACCTCCGCTATGTATCGGATACAGACGGTTCCATTCATTACCATAATAGCAAAAGCAACATATTCTCCAATCTCTTCATTGCGCCGTACTTCTTTAGTATAAGAATACTTCATAAAATCCTCCCCCAAAGCAATTGTACCAATAGTATACCTCAATTTTTGTGCAAATTCTGTCAAAATCTGGTACTTTCATCTTTTTAGTATAAAAAGAGCCTGTAGAAAAAAACATAGTTTTTTCTACAGGCTCTTACTGGCACAAGCCACCTCTTGCTTTATTTATGATTTTTTAGATTTTTTTCTTGGAAACGACGACGATGACCACCACGATAGCCGCCACAACACACACAACCGCAATAATTATACCGATCGGCGCGCCGTCTCCGTTATCGTTTGTATCAGCGGGCAAAGTTGTCGTATCAGGCGTCTTGGACGATACATCTGAAGCGGATGTATTCGGCTTCGTCGTAACGGGTTTCGATGTGTCTGGCGCAGACGTGTCCGGCGTAGAAGTCGACGGGGTTGTAACCGGTTCGGACGTGGTCGGCGCAGACGTAGCTTCAGCAGACGTCGTATCGGCAGGTGTCGTAACGACTACACTGCCACCTGAAATAACATCAAAATTTGCTGCAATCTCGTTATATTTTTCCTGTTTTTTTACTTCATCCGATGCATTCAGCACGGTTTGCCCGGTCACGGTAAAGGACTTGCCGGGCGTATACGAGCACACCCATTCAAAAACGCCGATCGTACCGGACTCCCATGTAAGCTCAAAGGAATTTTCTATCGTATCCTGCGTGCAGCCATAAAAATTTCGAACATTTGCATTTCCCGATAGTTCAACTTTGACATCGCCCACGATCACGCCGTCCGGATAAGCAGCGGAACCATGCAGTACAGAAACATCCGCATTTCCGCCGATTTTGATATGCGCGGTTCCCGTATAGGTACCAAGGATCTGCCGGGAAAAAGGCACGATATACAGCTTGCTACCGGAGAGCACGGTGATATTCGTATCCGCGTCGCTTTCAAGCGGAGGAAAATTTAACCCATTCTGATATCCGCCCAAAATAGCAAACGCTTTGGCAATCGAACCGCCTGTGAATTTGCTGTCATCGCCGCTCATCGTTACGCCTTCACCGATCGTCACCGGGTGATGCTGTCCTACCACTAACAAATTCGTGCTGAGCGCTTTAAAATCCATGTTTTCAAAGCGGGTATCGCCATAGCATACAAACCGGCATGCTTCAAATTGATAAGCGGCGCCCGCACTTCTGTAATCCACGCCGTCATACAGCGAAGTAAACGTTACACTTCCGGTATAGTCCAAGCCATAATCAAAAAGTCAGTTCCTGTGTGAACGCACCGCAAACTACAATCGTGCAGTCTTTCGTAAGATCAAGCGCATCATAAGCCGCATTCAGCGTCCCGAGCGCCTGATCCGGAGACGAACCGTCTCCGGCGCTGCCATCTCGAAGGAAAACTACGTCAGCGCTGCCCGCCGCAAAAACATTCATCAGAGACAACGGAACAATAACAAGCGCCAAAGCAAAAAACATACCAAGCGCATATGTCAAGCTTTTTTTCATAATTCAATCTCACTTTCCAACAAAATAATTATTTTGATTGGCCAATCAAAATTACCTTTTAAAGCCGCTTAGAGTTATGAGCAACCTGCCCGACGATATTTGTGATCGTTAGACATCCATTCTTTAACGTCAATATCATCCGGCCACTTTCTTAAGGAGCCACAAAACTGTGCGCAGAGAAATCGTATCCTGTCCATAGAAATATTCCGCTTTACTCTCGTCAAAACCGTTTACAACATATCCAAGCGCCAAAAGCGCATCCATAGCTGTAATTCGATTGTCGCCGTTAAAATCTCCGGCCACCAACCGGTTTACATGCACGCCGTCCGCTACATTTACCGTAACTTTACCGGTATGCTTATACGGATTATAGATAACACCCGTGACCGTTCCCGGCAACGCATAATCGCGAAGCAGCGTATCGGCGTTCCACAAGTCAATATTTGCTGTAACCGTACCGGCGAGATAATTCGTCCCGCTGACGCCTGTGTATTTATCCGCTGAAACAGACGCGCTGCCGCCAATATTTAAAATCATATTTCCGCTGTAGGTACCAAAGGGCGCCTGCGCGGCATACCGGCGGTTCCCGCCTATCACATAGATAAAACTGCCGCTGTTTAAGGTGATCACACAATCTTTATCACTAGAAGCACTTTCTTCCGTATCAAAATACGCTGTCGAAGCCGGATCGGCAAATTCGGTGGAAGCAAATACATTATAGCCGGCATAAAACTGCCATTCTTCCCCGGTTTTGCATGTATCGGTCAGTTCAATGTTGTTGTAGTAGCCTATGAGCGTCACGGTAGTATCTATCGTAAGATTATCAATCACAAGATCGCTGCCGGCCTTCATGTTCATTTCGCTCCCAACTTGGCCGATATGCCATACAGCATCGGTTCCCTCGCCGACAATAGTCAGTTTCTCACGATTGAGCGGCGTAAATACATGCGTATCAAATGTAAAGGTTTCAAGAATATGAATCGTCGCATTCGGCGCGCATTTTCCGAAAAGCAACGGTCAGATAAGAAATCGGATTGTCTTTTGTTCCTGCGCCAAACGGCGTACCACTGTCTGAAAGATAAATGTCGGTCATTTCAAAATCCGGAACCGTACATATATCCGAATAAATCGCGTCATACAACGCCTTACCCATAATTTCGTAACCGCTCTTTGCCGGATGCAGATTGTCGTCGGACAAAAGCGTCCCCGCGGCGGCAGCGTCAAAAGTCAGCGCATAGAGATCAACAAAAACGTATTTGTCCGGCTCTATGGCAGCCAGTTCCTCCGCAATCTGTTTTTGCAGCGGACGAATGACGGAGACGCCGCGAATACTGTAAACCGATTCGGTTTTGCGCAGCAAAACCGACGTAACGAACACTTTTTTCGTATCAGGGAGATCGCCGAACGATTGAATAAACGCTTTATAATCGGTATAAAACTTGTTCATCGCTCCGACCGAGGCGCCGGCTGTGTTGCTGTCGTTTGTTCCCAGTGCAAAAACATAATAGTCCGCATCCGTTTCTTCAAACGCGAATCTATAAGCCAGCAAATCGGGATAATACCGGTTGGTAGAAGGCATGATACCGGATGCAGCTATGCCGTAGTTGGATACGATAACATCTTTGCCAGCATCCACCGCGTTTTTAAGGAACTGCGCCGGATAAGATTCGGTCATTCTGTTTACGCCCGATCCCTCCGTGATGCTGTCGCCTATGAAAGCGACGCGAATCGGATCCGTATAGCTCTGCGGCGCGCCGTTTACAGTGTCAAAGCGCGATATCACAAAATCGGAAGAACTCGGATATGTAATCGACGCCCGCTGGTTTTGTCCCGCATAAGCTTTCACCTGCGTCGCATCAAAAACAGTTCCCGGCGCAAACGAAGCGCCCGCGCCGACCATTACAGTATAATCACCTCGCATAAGCTGCGTATAGCCCGCGTCGACATAATACGCGCAAAGCGCGCCGCCGTTAAATACGCCGCCTGTGATATCCACGGTAATGTCGCCATCTATCGCATAATATTTTTTGTCAGAAGCGGTCAATGTCGATTTTTCGGCAGCAGCGCCGATCATAATGCCGCGCCTGCCCGAAATATAAACCGGCGTATTGAACGTGCCGCCGCTGACCGTCAGCGACGCATCGTCCGCCAAAATACTCTGTCCGGAAACGCTGAAAGCCTCAAATGTCTTGTTTGCTGCAAGCGCATCCGAATAGCTGCCCGCCAAGCCAAACGTGCCGCCGTTGATCGTTATAGAAACCGGCGCGGCAATTGAACCTATATACACGTCTGTGTTTGAACGCATATTACCGCCTCCAAAGCGCAGAAACACACCGTTATTGATCGTGATTGAATATGGAAGTTCCGTCGTGCATTCTTCAATGGAAGCGGCCTCGCCGGCATGGATACCGCCAAAAAAGCTAAGCGAAGCCGAATTGCCGCCGCTGCCAGTCACAGCGAACCGATCACCAAAAACTATGCTGTTGAATCCACCGAATATGTAACATGCAAAATTTCCCGAAACGTCCAGCGGAAGATCCAGCGTGATCACATTGTCATTTGCATTTTTCGCAAACTGCAAACGAGCTGATAAGCTGATATACCCACCGTCTATTGCTACGATCGACAAATCACTGCTCTGCTCCGGTATAGTCGTCTTTGCGCGAATACTCAGCTTGCCGCAGACAACGATTGAGCCGCCTTTTCCGTCCAGCGCGTCAACGGCAGCGCTTAGCGAGCCAAGCGGACTATCCGCGGACTGACCGGTGCCGCTCCCGCCATCCTGCACATAAATCATAGCGGCACCGTCCACCGCGCCGGTTTCAAAAAGACAATAAAAACACGCAAACGCCCAAGGCTAAAAACAGACCGGCTATATATGCCATGCATTTTTTCAAATCCACCCCTCCTAATCAATCCAAAACTTTCTGCAAACTGAGTTGCATCCGTGGATTACCACCTGTCTGTTACCGTGACAATCTCCGCTGCGCTGATATACAAAGCGTTAGAACCGATATTAAGGCTGATCGTATTGACATCTTCGTTTAAAATAACCGGAATATATATGAAATCACAGCCATTGGTCATAACATCGCTGCCGGTTTTATAAAATGGCACGGACGCATATTCTTTTCCGTTCAGCAAAATAGATGCATCCACCGTCTTGCCGCAGGTATTGGAAAACGTCAGCTTCAAATACACTTCTCTATCCGCTTTTCCCTGCACCTCAAAGGCAATTTCCTTCGTATATTTGCCGTCCGACGCCTGAGACTTGATGCTGGCCGCGTCATCTCCGAGCGGTTTGTTTTCTTCTACGCGCACAATCGTGATATCATCCATGATGGCGTATTTATGTGAACTCGTGCCCGCCGGTACAAGCAATCCGACTTCCATACTTTCCGCAGTAGCCGTAAACAGAAAATCCCGCTTGGCAAACGCCTGCTGGTCATATACAGTCGCAAACGTATAATCAAAGGCGCCGGATGCTCTGGCAAACAGACGCGCAGTCGTTCTCGCAGCAGTGCTCACATAAGCCGTCATTCTATACGTACTGCCAACTTTTAGACCTGACAAGGTTTTGTAAACGCCGCTATCCGCGCTTTCATTGCCGTTTACCTTGACGGCATAATTCCCTGTGAAAGCAAAATCTCCAAGCAACGTCCCATCCCCGAATGAAGAATAACCGTCTAAATTCCCGTCTTCAAAATCCTCTACCAATACAGTGTCCGGAACCGCAAGCGCATTTTTCGGAATATAATAATTTCCGTCTGCAATCTTTCCGCCATTTTCCAGCAGAATACTTTCAAAGTTCTTTTGATACATCTCCACAATATCCGTCATTGGGATACGCTCGGGCAGCCCCGCGCAGTACATGTAATACATTTCCTTTGTCGCACGCGGAAGGTTAACCACAACGCCTTTGCCATCCTGCCAGACTTTCTCGTTTACCTCCGGAGGTAAATCTTTCATACCATTGATAATGCCGACGATGCCAAGCCCTACAGGCGTCGTACTGTCCCCTCCATGTCCGGCAAGGGATATAATTTTACAAGTTTCATAATAATCACCGTCGCCGTACAGCAAGCCAATCAGAATAAACGAACAGTTGATGCCAGTTTCACCCATAGTGCTGTCCTGATCGTAATGACTTCTAAAACAGTTTCTTTCCGCATTGACAACGGCGCGCCGCCAATCGTCCGGATACCTTTCTTTCAGCGCAAATACCTCGGCGATAATTTCACGCTGCCAGCACCCCTCCGGCAAAACTTTCTCCGCCTCCCGGATCAGCGTGGGGACATCATCTTCGAAATAAGCCATCGCATACATCGTCGCAAAAAATTTGAGCCAAATGACCGGGTCACAATCGCTTGTCACACGGCCGAACACTTCTGATAAATCAGCCGCCACATTCGGCATGCCTGCAGCGTCCATACCGAGCGTTTCATTACCGATATAGGGTTCCCCGTTCACGCCGTATTTGTTTCCAAATTCTGCGCTGCCGGAAAAGACCGGCAAATATCCCTTTTTGCTCATAAGGCCGTATGCTCCATAGGTACGATGCCCGCCACCCATATCGTATACATCATACTTCACCCATCCGTCCTTAATTACTTTGGAGGAAAATGTGCCGTACTCCGCATACATATCGGCAAGGATATATTGATTCAAAATGTCAATGCTGAAATCATCATCGTTCCAAACTTCCCAAAGTCCGGTTTCTTCATTCATCAAAAGCTTATCTTCATGCTTATTTCGGGAATTCGGCTCCGCATACGGACCGTTGCAGATCTCAAACCAGCTGTCCGGCATAGCGACTCGCGGCGTTCCGTCCGAATTTCTCGCGAATTCGTACCCAGAGAGAAAGCCGACAAACTGCGCAAGCAGGCCGGATGTTGTTTTGTCCAAATAATCCTCAATAGAAATAATGTTATAGTTCGCAGGATCAAAATTTTCTTCCTGCCCGCTTATCGACGTTTCCAGCGGCTCTTTGTCGGCACATCCGGTACTGCCGAACAAAATGGTTAAAACCAGAAAAAGGCTGAGTATACGTTTCACTATTTCAGGAACTCCTTCATGCATCATTCATTCTCGCGCTCGGAGAAAGCTTTCAACGAGCGTATCCTTTCGCCCCGGTTCGGGCGTCGTATAAATTTCTTTTCAGTTTCCGCCCGCCTGACTGAAAAATTCGTTGATTCTACTAATCTTTACGTTGGCAGAGTTCCGATATGTGTCATAAATTGTCGTCAGAGACTGTCCTTGTTCAACTATTGTAGTAAGACAATCCTTGTACGTACCAATATTATAATAAATACCTACGTCATACACCAAATTCGCGAAAATAAGATCCAGCATTTCCGCCGATTCCTCATCGCGCGTATACTGTCCGACAAGTGTTTTTTCATAATATGCAGGCGTCAGCAACTGTTTTCCCTGATAAGCGAGTTCTTCCAAAATAATGCCCGTGCGTTCCAAATCTTTAGAATTTTCCGGGACGCAGAGGAACTGAGAATGCCATGCGCTCACCAGATTGCCGTACTTTTCCTGCTCTTTATCAAATTTCGGATACGGCAGAATGCCGAAGTCGCTTTCAATATCCCGCAGATGATCCATATAAAACATCGTGTGGGAATAAAAGAGTGCATGATCGGTATTGAACATGCCGACACGCTCCTCATCCGTGGCGTTCATTTTTCTTTCGCCCGTCACGTAATTATACTGATAATTATACGTATGCGAAGGATCCGATACGATATCAAGATACCGGTCGTACAGATTGACGATGCGCTCGCTGTAAAACGTGAGTTCAATTTGTCCAGCATCATTGATGGTACAAATGCGCTCGTTTGCCGCTGCCAAAATAGCAACATTCGTGTCTCTAGGCGTCAGCAACCCGAATGTGTCATTTTTATCATAAATGCCGTCGTTATTTTCATCCGCGCCGACACTTTTGACCATCTCACCGAATTTTTCCAGCGTCCATTCATTATTGTTCACCAAATCGTACGGGTTGTCAAGACCATATTTTGCAACCATATTTTTGCTGAAAAAAAGTACATACGTAGCGCGGTTATCCGCCACGGAAATATCGCCTGTGGTGTAGTACATCTTGCCATTTATGGAAAGATCCTCATTTGCACGCTGATCCCAATAGGGTTTGGTGAGATCCAAATTCGGAATATCGTTGAGATTATGTAAATATCCGTTATAAGCGAGCGTAGCGACATCGTAAGTCCCGATCATCGCCGCATCATAATTGTTGTCTCCCGCCATATAATCGGTATAAATCTTTGTATAGCCGTCGCCGCTTCCCATGGTGGAAGAATATCTTACGATGTCTTCATTCGTGACGTTCACATTATACTTATTCAGAATATACTGGTTGCGGCGGTAAATCGCAGCATCGACAACCGAACCTTCCTCTCCCTCTGAAGCATAATCATTCCAAGCCCAGTTGCCGGAGACTAAAATGTGAAAATCGCCGGAAATATCTCCGATTTCCTCCACCGAAGGTAAGCTTGGCGCGTCGCTGTCCTCCGTTTCAAGAGGTGTTGTGCTAGGCGCGTCCACATTCGAATTTTCCGTCTCTTTTGAACCGCATGCCGCAAACAGCGGGCACAAGGTAAGCGCCGCTAGGAAAACCGCAATAATTTTTCTCATTTACCAATTCCTCCCATCTGTTTTCTATAATTTGCCCTATCAAAAATATCAAACCGCATCTCATCCGGCTGCAATGTGATTCCAGCTACAGTCTCAGGCGTATTGTTAGAGGCGTTATACAAAATCCTGAGCACTTTATCCTCCGCTGCATTGTAATATTCTCCCCGCTTTATATAATAAGGAAGAGAAGATGTGTCAATCACGGTAAATTTTCCGCGCAGCATAAAATCGCTGTATTGATTGAGCGCCGACGTATAAAAACCGACAACTTCGGCATATTTCGGCGCGCGGCTGAGATCCGCACGGCAAACGTACAGTTCCGCGTCCAAACGAACGCCCATGACCAGCGCGCTCTTTAAACGCTTTGTAAAATCGCCCTCTTCATCGCGGATGCCGCGCTCCGTCGTAATAACTTCCGGGAAAGTATATCGAAACATTTGCGGGAACGCGTCGCTTTTAATCTTAAAATCGACATGCACCAAACCGTGTATAAACTGCGTATAAGCCGCCGCAATATCGGTCACAACCTCTGCTGCGAATACCTTATCTTCCTGCGCGCAGTATTCCACCGCCTGATCAAAGAACTTGCGATGCGTAATCCATTCCTCGTCTACGCGCGCGCCATGCTCGTGCTTATCATTGAAGCAGGGCTGATACGGCGTGCCGCCGTAGCAATCGGCAAACAGACAATCCGGATCCATTTCACGCATTTGCTTTAACTGGCTGAGCACCTGATTTCTCCAGCGCGCCGTACCCGAACAGCAAAGCGGGAACTGTTTTGCGCCATATTGCGCTCTGAATTCTCCGCATCCGGGATATACAAACGCCGGCCGAACTTCGTTGCCGTTAATATCCAAAATTTTGACTTCATCGCCGAACTCTTTATAATACGGATTGGTTGGATCAAGGAAGTGGCAGTTGCACTCCAAAATCACACGGCCGCCCATCTCTTGAACTTTGTGAATATTTTCCCGAAGTGCCGCAAAAGCGCCGGGATACGGCTCCGTATAGGTAGGATAATTTCTGTCCATGCCTTCTTTCCACCACGCGAAAAGGAAAAGCGTGTGGATGCCGTACTTCGCGCCGATACGGTAAAGTTCAGGCAGGTCTTCCGCTTTATAATAATCCTCACCGTACTGCGAACGCATGATGATTCTCTGCCATCCGGTCATCTCCTCAACCCACTTTGCTTTTGGCGTAACCTTGAAAAAAGTTTTATCCGCATACGTCCGATATGTACGGGCGGCACAGCGCCAATCGCCGCTAAGCAAACCGACCACCGAAGACGGAAGCTCCAGTTTTCTCCCGGCCTTGCCATCGGAAAGTGATCGATACCGAGCATAATGTTGGAGGGAGACGCATGGATCCTCTGACGGACAGTCAAAAAGCAACCGCATTTTTTCATCATATCTGGCAACATACAGAAAATGATTGCCGCTTTCAATGCCGAACCATCCCATTGACGCGCGCGGATAATGCAAATGCCAAAAGACTTCTTTATCGTCGTGTGAATAATAATTAGCCGTCATTCCCTCTAAAAAACCCCACGGATTTTCCACTCTGCGGCCAAGTCCATGCGGCATATAGATCACGTCTTTTTCTTTTTCTCCGCAAAGTTGCGTAAAGTCTGCCAACGGACAAAAACATTCGTTGATTCTGACATCTGCGGTTTTGTTTTCAATATACGGCGTAAACTTGAGAAGACCATCTTCTACTTCTACGACCACCTTAAAATTCACTGCATATGTATCACCATATTCGGATACGAGATTTTCATACTCGATAATCAGCGTGTCTTCTGTAAGTTTCGCTTTTCCCGTTTGGCTGTGAGAAAAAATAGGGATTTCCGTTCTGAGTCCGTCATCCAAAATCAACCGCCAAAAATCCGATTGCATTTCCGCCGTGCCAAAATTTTCATTCACAATGAAACCGGCACGGTTTGCTGTCTCATTGATTTCAAAACTCAAAAAATCTGTTTTTAATAACACGATACGTCCATCCTTTGCCAAAATGATTAAAATCTACCATCGTATGCATACCTTTTTGTAGATATTTTACATTCTTATTATAATATAGACATTAGTTTTTCGCAATACACGGATATATCATTTTGTTTCAAAATATGAAACTGTTATAATTTTTTTTTTTTCAAATAATTGTATTTGATTTTTTGAATCTTGATGTATACTATGTTTAGAATGGTTTTTGGAGGGATTATGCTACTCTATAACTTTGCGCGAATGCCTTATATCAGCATGACGGGAAAAGTCAGCGAAAAAAACGGCTGGAGCCACAGCGGACGTCAAATGGATATCAATATGCTTGTTATTTTCCACAGCGGCGAATGCTGTTTTGAAATAAACGGCGCCGAATATACCTATACAAAGGAGATATCGCATTGGTGCCGAAAAACACGCGCTATCGTCCCCACACGGACACCACCTGCGAATACACTTTTTTTCATTTCGACGGCGATTTTATTTTCTGCGAAAAGCCGCCTGAAAAAATCGTTCCCTTTGACAAAATGCCGCCCGGCAATCCATTCTACGGTTTCAAAGGACACGAAGAAGCCGATCTCTTGTTCGATTATAAAATGACGATGGGCAATCAGGCGCAAAATATAGAATTGATGCTCCGCAAAAGCATCAATACGCAAATTAATTATGCAGAGAAGATGCAGATACTGCTGGCCCTGCAATTTTCAGAAATGATGTTTTACATATCGCAGTCTTTTTGCGAATTGTTTCAAAATGAAAGCAGTACCCCTGCGCCTGTAAACAAAATTGTCTATTATATAAAAAGAAAATTACATGCACAACATCACTTTGGACGACATATGCCAAAGCACAAACTTCTCAAAACAATACTGCATGCGCCTGTTTAAAAATATATGCACACGACCATCAACGACTATATCCTCAGTCTGTGCATGCGGCACGCCGCTTATCTGCTGCGCAGCACATACATGAATGTAAATCAAACCGCAGACTATCTTGGATTTTCCAACGTCAGCTACTTTTCCAGAGTGTTTAAAAAATATTACGGCGTTGCGCCCTCTTCCTACTTTGAATAAAAAAACTTGAAAAATTTACATTTCTTCAAGGCAAGAAGCGTACTGTAGCCGCGGGATGAGCATTTCCGGCAAATAAAAAAGTCCAGAACATTCTGGACTTTTTTGTCTCAACCGATCTATGTACTTTAGGAATCGTATCCATTTGGATTCTTCTTTTGCCAATTTGCAGAATCCCGGCACATTTCTTCGATGCCGCGCGTAGCCGCCCACCCCAAAATTTCTCTGGCTTTTGACGGATCCGCATAGCACTCGTCTATATCACCAGGACGGCGCTCTGTGATCTTATAGTTAATTTTTAGTCCCGTAGCTTTCTCATAAGCATGGATAATATCCAGTACCGAATAACCGACGCCGGTTCCGATATTGAAATATTCTACGCCGCGGACCTGTTTGGCGCGGTCAAGCGCCTTTAGATGCGAGTCGGCAAGATCCACCACATGAATGTAATCACGCACGCCAGTGCCGTCATGCGTATTATAATCATTTCCAAAACAGACAGGCATGGCAGAGCGCCGATCGCTACCTTTGAAATAAAGGGCAGCAAATTGTTGGGAACTCCTTTCGGATCCTCGCCGATCAAGCCGCTCTCATGCGCGCCGATCGGATTGAAATAGCGTAAAATAGAGACGCTCCATTCCTGATCCGAATTGTACAAATCGGAAAGAATCCGCTCAATGACCAGTTTCGTCTGGCCATACGGGTTGGTAGTATACAGATCTGCGTCTTCTTTAATAGGGACACTTTTCGGCTTGCCGTAAACTGTTGCAGATGAAGAAAACACAATACATTTCGCACCGTATTTCGACATGATATCCAAAAGATTCAGCGTGCCGGTAATATTGTTGTGATAATAACGCAGCGGCTGTGCAACCGATTCTCCAACCGCTTTCAACCCGGCAAAATGAATGGCGGAATCAATCGTATTCTCCTTAAAAATCTTCTCAATCGCAGCATAATCCAAAAGATCCGCTTCGTAAAGTTTGCAGGACTTTCCTGTGATCTGCTCAATGCGTTTCAGCACAATCGGTTTGCTGTTGGAAAAGTTGTCCACAATGATGACTTCACGATCCGCCTTTAAAAGCTCTACAACCGTATGAGAGCCAATAAAACCAGTACCGCCCGTAACAAGAATCGCCATAATTTTCCTCCAAAATTTTGATGTTATTTCCATAAACCTTCCGGATAAATACCGGAAGCAATCATATCTTCGATTGCAGCAACGACATGCGCTTTGTCATCTGGATAAGTCACGCCGTACCATTTTGCGTCCGTGTTTAAAAGCTTTATATCACAAAGCCCATCCCGAAGCATCTGCGTAACCGCATGAGGCAGGTAATACTCTGCGCTCTGAAGATCCGTCTGCGGATCACGCACAAATCGAAGAAAGCCGTCTCGTATGTATTCCAAAATCTCAGGCGTGAAACCGAAAAAATTCATCGAAACAGTTGTATTGGATGCAATAGGTTTCCAAATCTCTCCATCCTGGTATTTGACGATATGACCGTCGCGGCAGATTTTCGTTCGCTCAATGATCCCCGTCAGATAACCTCGCTGATCGGCAAAGCATTCCCCCCGCGATACATATCCGCTTTCGCTGAGCGTATTGGCAAGCTGATAACCTGCCATACAAAAATGACACTTTCCGTCATACGGATGACTTTTTAAATAACTCGACACACATCCATATGCGCTCGCGCCGTAAAAATCATCTGCATTAATCACCGTAAAAGGCTCGTTTACCACACCAAGACAAGCAAGCAGCGCATGCGCCGTTCCAAACGGCTTGCGCCGGTCTCCGGGAATATCTATGCCCTCCAAAAATTGTTTATCCTGAAAAACATATCGAATTTCAATATACTTTTCCAAACGGCGGCCAATCGTCTCCCGGAAAACATCATACAACTCGCGCTTGATAATAAACACCACGCGGCTGTATCCGCATTTAATCGCGTCATATACGGAAAAATCTATTATAAACTCACCTGTACGGCTGACCGGATCAATTTGCTTGAGTCCTTTATATCTGGAACCCATGCCGGCAGCCAAAACGACAAGCGTCATATGCCCTCCAAACAAATCCCTTTGCTTTTCAAATCTGATTATAAACGAATAAGCGGGATATTTCAATTCTAATTTTTATATATTTTTTATTTCAGGATTTATGCCCGGCAAATACCGATTTCCATATCTTAACCGCCGGTTTACTGCAAAAAGCGGCATAGCTTGGCTATGCCGCTTTTTAAAAACAATACCGATTTCTCCACGCAGAACCATGTCGCACACAAATCAGTCGGCGTACACGCTGACACACTTTTTTGTCTTTGAGACATGCTCAAATTTTACTCTGCCGTCAATCAGAGCAAAGAGCGTATCGTCAGAGCCAATGCCCACATTTTTACCGGGATGAATGCTGGTACCACGCTGCCGCACCAGAATATTGCCGGCAATTACAGCCTGACCGTCCGCCTTTTTGACGCCAAGACGTTTGGATTCGCTGTCACGGCCGTTTTTCGTAGAACCAACGCCCTTTTTATGTGCAAAAAACTGCAAGCTGAGTTTTAACATATTCGCAAACCTCCATAAAAATTTCACCGATCAGATCGGCAAATCGAGGGTTTCAACCTCGAGAAAATCATAATACTCGTCGATTAAATCGTTCAATTGATAATAATATGCGGTAAGCAGGCCGGAAATAGCATATCTTTTCTTCTCGTCGGAAGCGTTCAGCGCACCGCGCGCAATTAAGCAAATGTCCGCTGTTTCCTCATCTATCGTATATTCAGCCTCCGAAGCATAAGCTACCTCAATCGCATTGATAATCAGCATCGTCATAGCGGAAAGCGCAGCGCAAAGCACATCATTTCCCGATTCGCCATAACCGGTATGCCCATGTTCTTCAAAACCGTAAAATACATCGCCGCATTTATAAAAAACGATTTTGGTCATAAAAATTCAGCCATTGATCTTGTCGATCTGTACCTTGGTATAAGGCTGTCTGTGTCCGAGCTTCTTTTTTTCGTTTTTCTTAGCTTTGTACCGGATCACATCGATTTTTTTGCCTTTGCCGTTTTTAAGAACATTGGCTACTACCGTTGCCCCCGCTACAAAAGGCGCGCCTACTACAAAGCCGTTGCTGCCGGAAAAGGCCAGCACTTTGTCAAAGGTAACCTTGTCGCCCTCGTTTACATCGAGCTTCTCTACAAAGAGAACATCGCCCTCGTTTACTTTGTACTGCTTTCCGCCCGTTTCGATTACTGCAAACACGAAAAGCACCTCTCTTTCCTTATGACTCGCTGAATGTGGCGGCATACGCACTTCAAGCCAAATTCATGCGGCAAACTATTATACCATTATAAGACATGTAATGTCAATACACTTTTTTCAAAAATTACAGGAAACGCGAAAGAAATTCTTTGGTACGCGGCTTTTTAGGCGTTTCAAAGATCACGGACGGCGCACCGTCCTCTTCAATCACACCGCTGTCCATAAAAACAACACGATCCGACACGTCTCTCGCAAATCCCATTTCATGCGTGACAACCAACATAGTAAGTCCGGTACTCGCCAACTCCTGCATCGTGCCGAGCACCTCCCCCACCATTTCAGGATCAAGCGCGCTGGTCGGCTCGTCAAACAGCATCACCTCGGGATCCATAGCCAAAGATCGCGCAATCGCAACGCGCTGCTTTTGTCCGCCGGAGATCTGCTTGGGCTTAGCTTTCATAAACGGGAGCATATTGACCCGCTCAAATACATTTTTGCCTGCTCCTCAGCAGCCGCACGGCTACGGCGCAGAACGTTCATTTGTGGCATCACGCAGTTCTCAAGCACTGTAAGATTGTTAAACAGATTAAACTGCTGAAACACCATCCCCACTTTTGCACGGTATTTAGAAAGAGAAAAATGCTTGGCCGAAATATCTTCGCCATGAAAATAAATCGTTCCGCCGCTGGGCGTTTCCAAAAGGTTAATGCATCGAAGCAGCGTACTTTTTCCTGAACCGGAAGAGCCGATAATGCTGACGACCTGTCCTTTTTCAACAGAAAAATCAATATCCTTCAGAACCAGATTGGAACCGAAACTTTTCGTCAAATGACGAATCTGCAAAATCGTTTCACTCATGCTTTTTTGCCCCCTTCCGCCGGATCCGCGCAGCCTGCCGCGGCCGGCAGGAATGGTAGGGCTATGCAGACCGCTCGTATGCGCCAAAGTATCGGTGGTAGAAAGATCATAGCTGTCCGCACCATCGATCTTTCTCTCAAGCAAACGAAGAATTCTGGAGCAGGTCACCGTCATAACCAAATAGATAACCAACGTGATGGAAAACGCTTCAAAATATGTATAATAAGCGCCCGACACGCTCTTTGTAGCAAAATATAACTCTACAACGCCGATAACATTCAAAACGGAGGTGTCCTTAATATTAATAATTAAATTGTTTCCGATCTGCGGCATGATGTTTCGAACCGCCTGCGGGAGAATTACCCGTAGCATCGTGCTGAAATGACTCATGCCGAGCGCCTTGGCGCCCTCTGTCTGACCGACATCAACAGAATAAATGCCGCCGCGCATCGTTTCCGCCATATAGGCACCCGTATTGATGGAAACAATAAAAAAAAGCCTGCAAAGATAGGCGTCATCTGAATCCCCATCGAAAATGCACCATAATAAATAACCATGGCCTGCACCATCATAGGCGTACCGCGAAAAACCTCCACATAAATATAAATGATCGTATGGACGATTTTCATAAATATACGGTATACGATGTTGTTTTTAGGCGTTACGGGAATCGTCTGCACAATCCCGCAGATCAGTCCGATCAAAAAACCGATCGCCGTACCCACGAGCGCAATGACAAATGTCCATCCTGCGCCGCGCAAAAAAGACATGCCGTATTGGCTGATCAGAAAAACCACACGTTCCAGAAAACCGGTCGGCAGCTTCTCGCCAAGAGAGGCGGACCAGAAGTCCGCCCACCCTTGTATGAATTCATCAAAAAATGTCATGAAAAACCTTCCTTAAATCGAAAATCAGGAAAGCGGCTGAACGCTGATCGCCTCATTCATCATTCTATCAAAATCCTCAACCGTAAGCTCTGCCAGCACGGCGTTGATCTTATCCAGAAGTTCTTTATTGCCTTTTTGTACTGAAATGCCAATATTAATTTCTTCTTCAGATACCGTAAAATCATCGTCTGTACCGGTAAAGTCGAGCATAACAAGCTTATCCGGATATGCCGCAACCGCCGCCATTGCGGTCGGCTTGTCAGTGACAACGATCTGCGCCGCGCCGGAATTCAGCGCAACGACCATCTCCGGCGCCGTACTCATCGCCGCCAGTTTGTTGACATTGGGGATCTGCGGCAAACAGGTATTATACCAAACGGTATTGATCTGCGAAGTAGCCGTCGCGCCGGCAAGATCAGATACGCCTTTCGCATTGACATAGGGGCCGTCCTTTGCCGCGAGTACAACAATAGAAGCATAGTAATACGGCGTCGTAAAGTCCACCGTCTCCATGCGCTCTCCCGTGATCGACTGTCCGGCTATCGCGCAATCAATCGTACCCGACTGGACCGAAAGCGGAAGCGAATCCCAATCCATTTTGTAAATCTCCAGATCATAACCGATTTTATCCGCTACATACTTTGCAATCATTACATCATAGCCATACGCATAGTCCGAACTTCCCTGAATCTGTACTGCGCCGTTTGCGTCTGTGCTCTGCGACCAGTTATAGGGCGCATAAGCGCACTCCATACCGACACGCAGAACACCTTCCTTGCCGGACGAAGAACACGCGGCAAGCGCAAAAAGCATCATGACCGCCAAGATGACCGATAAAAGCTTTTTCATAAAGTCCTCCAAATTATTATGAAAATTTTTAAAAATGTAAAAAGACCGATACGATAGGTACCGGCCGCTTTCCGCTGCAATACTCAGCGCACCGACAGCCCTCCACATAAAAACATGTGACAGTCACACGGATATTCTCCGTATGCCCAACAAAATATACCTCATTGTATATTTTATTTCGGCGAAAAATCCTTTTGCGCAGCCCAAAGTAAATGAGTACAAAAGCCAGCGTTACTAATATTTTTCGCGCCTCTATCGATTACAGTTATTTTACTTATGTAATTGTATTACTATTTCACCATAAATTCAATATATAGGTAAGAATATTTACAAAATATTCACATTTGCCCCAATTTATTAAATAAATCCGTAAAGAGCGCGTCTCTAAAAATCTGATTTACATAACAAATCGGATAGCGTCCCCGCACAGAAGTGATGCTTCCGTCATATTCGGGAATGCCGGGATAATCGTTCCGATAAGACATAAAACGCATGCCGTCGTTTAAAAGCCAGCCGATTGCCGTCACATCCCAAATCGCTCTTGACCAGGCTCGCCCCGCGGCATAGCGCTCCGCTTCAGCAATCGTGCTTGCCGCAAGATAATCCGCCAATTTATTTTTTCCAACCAGCCAATGCTCAAGTTCATACCGCGTGGTAGTAAAAGCGCTGACGACGCCCATGCAGGGCAGTTGAACGACCGGCGCGCCGCTGTCAAACACCACCCGCGCCGCAGCAATATCCTGAATCATATTAAATTCATGCGCACTTTGGAAATCATAGGCGTTTCCACCAAGCCAAACGATAACTATATTATCGGCGATTTCGGGCGCATACAGCAACGCAGAAGCAATATTTGTTATCGCGCCGATCGCAGCCACATACAAAGGATGCTCCGGAACGTACCGGCGCGCTAATTTCATCAAATGCCGCGCCGCATCCGATAAAATCGGCGTCGCTTCATCCGGCAGAAACGTTTGCGCTCCCCGGAAAACAGACGCGCGCAAATCGTCTCGGCCGGAAAGAGTCAGCAATTTTTGAATCTCGGCATAGCTTTTCTCCATCCCGACGGCCGGCGTTTCCGCACGCCTATTTTTAAAAGGCGCGGCATAAATCCCCCTGACATTCAGCCGTTCCCGATAAGCAAGCATATAGGCGATCGCAAACTGATCGTCTATCTCATTATACGCGTCGGTATCCAATACCAGATCTACCGCCCCGTATGGTGCGCGCAGATTGCGGATACGCTGTTCATCCGTAAGCATATCGAGTCTTCTCCTTTCCTTGACAAAGCGGCGGAATCAATCCGACGACCAAATGTATTTAAAACAAATCAGTCTAAAATGTAAAATCTTTTGAGGATGAATATTTTTCCTATATTTTCGCAACACTATGTTTGGAGGTGATTGACATGACCACAAAAGAACTATTGTATATCGAAGACGCACTGGGCCATGAAAAATATTTTCAGACGCAGTGCAAAGAGGCGGCAAATCAGATTCAGGATGCCGATCTAAAAAGCTATGTGGAGCAATTGGCGCAGAAGCATCAGCAAATCTTCCAAAGCTTTTACGGATTACTTTGATGAGGTGGAACAAATGGACGACAAAAATTTAATGGAAAATATCCTGCTGCTCGAAAAGGGCGTATGCGACCTGTACATGCATGGCGCGATCGAATCCTCGACTGCCAATGTGCATCAGGCATTCAACAATGCGTTAAATGAATCTCTCTGCATACAGGACACGCTGTATGACAAAATGGCAGCAAAGGGATGGTATCCCACCGAACAGGCAGAACAAACAAAAATTAATTCGATAAAACAAAAATTCCAATCACAGTAAGCGTCTTTACAGAAAAACACAAGCGAAAAAGCGCTTCATCCAGTTTATCAAAAAAGTCCGGATAAACCAGACTTTTTTGATAAACTCCCGGCCGGATTTTTTCGGCCGGGGTTCTTTTTATAGCGCCTCGCTTCAGACAATTTTCAAAAGCTCCGTCAAATGGTCGATTTTATAATCAGCCGTAATGGATGCAGTATCTGAAACGCCATATTTATTAAACCAACAGGTATCAAGGCCAGCGCCCTGCCCTCCGGCAATATCCGAAGCCTGCGAATCTCCGATCACAAGCGCTCTTCTTTGATCAAATCCCTCTATATGCGTCATAACATAGGTGAAAAAGGACAAATGCGGTTTTTGAAAGCCGATGCTTTCCGAATTAAATATACGCTGAAAACAAGAAAAAAGTCCAGCATCCTGCAGCCGCCTGATCTGTGTATCCCGAATGCCATTTGTAATAATATACATCCGACGGGTCGGAGCAAGGCGCTCGCACACTTCTTTCGCTCCTGGAATCAGCGCATGTTCCTCTCCAAGATATACGCGGTATTCCCGCTCCCAATCCTCTCCGGAAATCTCTTTTCCAAACGCGCGCATCGTTAGAGAAAAACGCGTATTGAGCACTTGGTCGATCGTGCGCGTTCCTTTCTCGTATTCCCGCCACAACGCATGATTTACGGTATGATAATGCGCAAGCAACGGCTCAGTCACCGGTATGCCATGAGCACAGAACAGATTGTGCAGCGCCTCTTTCTCTCCGGCATCGAAATCCAACAGCGTATTATCTAAATCAAACAGCAAAAATTCATACCGCATGGTATTCCTCATCCCTGCATTTTAATAATCGCCTCACGATCGGCTCCCACCGACACATAAGTAACCGGAACGCCAACCGCGTTTTCAATATACTTAATGTAATCATAGGCGGCTTTCGGCAAATCCGAAACGGTGCGGCAGCCGGAAATGTCGCAGTTGAACCCGTCGACATATTCATAAACCGGCTTTGCATGATTTAGCTTATCCCCGGTTATAAAATCGGTATACAGCTTCCCATCCACTTCATAGCCGACGCAGACGGGAATTTTCTCAAAATAGGAAAGCACATCCAGCTTGGTCAGCGCAAGCTCCGTAGCCCCCTGCACAAGGCAACCATATTTGGAAGCAGGAATATCAAACCCGCCAACACGCCTCGGCCTGCCTGTCGCGGCGCCGTATTCGCCGCCCGCCTCACGGAGCTTGTCCGCTTCCGTTCCGAACATTTCACAGGCAAAAGGCCCCTCTCCGACGCAACTGGAATACGCCTTGATCACACCGATCACACCATCGAGCTTCGCAAACGGAATTCCCGCGCCGACCGGCGCATACGCCGCAATGGTCGAAGAAGAAGACGTATATGGGAAAATGCCGAAATCAATATCGCGAAGCGCACCAAGCTGCGCTTCAAACATGATTTTTTTACCGGTCTTTACTGCATCAGCCAGATACGCGGTCGTATCGCAGATATACGGCTTCAGCACATCGCCATATTCATGTAGCCACGCATACATATCCACCGAACGAACAGCCGCCGCGCCATAACCGTTATGAATCGTCAAATTCCGCCACTCAAGAATTCCGTCCAGGCGCTCTTTAAGATACGCTTGCGGTTCAAACAAATCGCCCATGCGCAAAACTTTTTTCATGTATTTATCGCCGTATACAGGCCCGATCCCCCGGCGTGTCGAACCAAACTTCGCATCTCCGAGACGATCTTCCTCAAGGCAGTCCAGCATCTTATGATACGGCATGCATATTACCGCTTTCTCGCTGATTTTGAGATGCGCCGGCGTAATCTCGATTCCCTTATCGGTCAGGCTTTTGATCTCCTTTACCAAATGCTCAAGATCGATAACCATACCATTGCCCATCACATTGACGGTCGTGGACCGAAGAATGCCGGAAGGAAGCAGATTCAAAATAAATTTGCCTTTGTCGTTGACTACCGTATGCCCGGCGTTATTGCCGCCCTGATACCGGATAATCACGTCATACGTTTCGGAAAGCAGATCCACCATTCTTCCCTTTCCTTCGTCACCCCAATTGATGCCGACAATGGCTGTAAGCCTGCTCTGTTTTGTTTCCATTTTCATTCCTCCGTCATACTTTAAGATCCGTAGTTATTTCACCGGCGCCATATTTTGCAATCAGAGGCGCCGCCACCTCTTCGATAAACGCCGTTACCTGAGATGGACAGCGCCCGATATAGAGTTCCGGAGAAAGCTCTGCCTCGATCTCCTTTCTGGTGATCGGAAACACAGAATCTTTCTCAATGCGTTCGATCAGGTCGTTCGCGCCGCCTTCAAGTTTGACTTTAGCCGCCGCAGCATGCGAATGCACACGCAGACGCTCGTGCAGTTCCTGCCGGTTGCCCCCGTTTTTCACGGATTTCATCATAATGTTTTCCGTCGCCATAAAAGGCAGCTTTTCCATAACGCGGCGTCCAATCACTTTGTCATATACGACCAAGCCGCCGGTTACATTGATATAAATATTCAAAATCGCATCGACCGACAAAAACGCTTCGGCCACGCTAATACGTTTATTCGCACTGTCATCCAGAGTCCGTTCAAACCACTGGACAGAAGCGGTATAAGCCGGGTTCACCGCGTCCGCCATGACGTATCTTGCCAGCGCACATATACGCTCGCTTCTCATAGGGTTGCGTTTATACGGCATCGCCGAAGAACCGATTTGATTTTTTTCAAACGGTTCCTCCATCTCTTCAAAAGACTGAAGTATTCTTAAATCGTTTGCAAATTTACATGCGCTCTGCGCGAAACCGGAAAGCACCGCAAGAAAATACGCATCCACTTTCCTGGAATATGTCTGGCCGGAAACCAAAACGCATCCGTCAAAGCCCATCTGTTCTGCAATCAACTGATCCAAACGCTTGACTTTTTCCTCATCGCCATCAAACAATTCCATAAAACTGGCCTGCGTGCCGGTCGTTCCTTTGGAACCAAGCAGCAGCAGTGTATCGATCCGATGTTCAAGCTCGGTCATATCCATAGCAAGCTCGTTTGCCCAAAGCACGGCGCGTTTTCCTACCGTCGTCAGCTGCGCTGGCTGCAAATGCGTATACGCCAAACACGGCATGGATTTATACCGATCGGCAAAATTACACAGATTTTTCAAAACCTGCGCCGCTTTTTTAAGGATCAGTTCCGAGGCTTCGCGCATAATAATCAAATCCGTATTATCGCCTACATAACAGGACGTTGCGCCAAGATGGATGATCGGTTCGGCAGTTGGACACTGCTTTCCATAGGCATACACATGAGACATCACGTCATGCCGCACTTCCGCTTCGCGCGCTTCGGCAACTTCATAATTGATATTGTCCGCATGAGCGGTCATTTCCGCGATTTGAACGTCAGTGATCTCAAGGCCCAGCATCTGCTCAGCGCGCGCAAGCGCGATCCAAAGCTTTCGCCAAGTGCGAAATTTTTTCTCCTCAGAAAAGAGATATTGCATTTCAGAACTGGCATATCTTGTACTCAAAGGAGATATGTACTTTTGTTTTTCCGAAATCATAACGGCTCCTTAACAATATAAGGGCACCCTTAGGTAAAGGGTGCCCAAACATCTATATGAATTTTTGCGTAGGGTGAACCCGCGTTGACAAAAGGCATGCAAAATTACTCAACAATGAATTTTGCAAGTTCCTCTTCCAATTTTTCAGTATTATCGGAATGTGCGGTAAGCAAAATCTTGTTCATAAGATCCAGGCTGAAAATACCCATAATCGACTTTGCGTCCACAACGTATCTTCCGGAAGAAAGATCGATATCAAAGTCCTGTCTGGTGACAATATCCACAAAATTGCGAATATCTTCAATCGTTAAAAGTTTGATATAAAAAGATTTCATGACCATGCTCCCTTTCTTTTAGATTCCATATTCATTATACTTAAATATGCAATCATTGTCAATAAAATATGCAATTATTCTAAATTATTTTCTTTCGGTGCAAAAATCAGGACGCCTAGGGGTCATTCATCTTCATAAACCGTATTGTCCGTCCCTTCGGGCGGAATCGTTTCAGACGGCGGCGCTGTCGTCAACGCAGGCGGCGTGTCAAACTTCGAAAAATCATAATTTTCATAACTAAACGAATTAAACTGCCGTCCGCCCTTTAAATTTGTCATGCCGACATAAACCCCCTCGGGAATCGTGTTAATAAAATACGGCACACCCCAATATCCACCCGGACGAACGTTCGACGGCAGATTTCGATACACATACTGTGCATCCTCCACATAGATCTGCGCAGGAAACGCACGGGTGTTCTCTCGGATCAGTGATACCTGATATTTATTTTCCGGAAGCGTATACTCATGCGCATATGCGTTGGTCGAGCGATCATAATTTACGACCACATGCGTACTGCAATATTCCTGCGGCGCATTGGATACCGTAAAGTATCCTGTCTCCGCACGGCGGCTGCCGCGCGGATCAAGCCGGCATGCATCCGTCAGCAATTTACCGGAATCTTTGCAATAGGTGGCCTGAATCACATCCGACGGGCGATTGTCGTCAAATGACCGCAGCGGCGTGCCTCCGCTCTGAGCCTCTTCCAAAATTTCTTTGTGCAGTTCGGTCATTACAAGATCAAAGATGGTATTGGACGGATTTTGCGAGAGATTGCTGAGAGATTTTGGATAAGAATATCCATACCAAACCGCGCCGATATAATAGGGCGTATATCCCACAAACCATCGGTCATAGTCATTGCCAGCCGTACCTGTTTTACCGGCCACATCCATCGAGTTCCGCAGCGTAATGCTTCGGCCCGTGCCGTTGTTGACGACATTTTGCAGCATTTTCGTCATAATATACGAGGTTTGCTCACTGAAAACAATTTCCCCGGCGCTGTCATTTGAAAGCAGCAGATTTCCATCGCTGTCATAGACATAGAGATACGAATGGCTTTCGTAATAGATACCGCCCGTAGGAAACGTTGTATAGGCAGCGGCCAAATCCCGAACCGTTACACCGTAGTTCAGCTGTCCGAGGGCAAGCGCCGCAAGTCCCTTTGTCGGTATAACCGCGCCCGCTGCTGTCTTCCGCATAATCCACCAGATAATCAAAGCCAAGCCGGTTGGTCAAATAATCAAACGAGACGTCGATCGTCAGATCCTCTAAAACTTTCATGGCGACCGTGTTGACCGAGCGTTCTACCGCGCTGTTGATCGTCGTCAAACCTTTATATACATCCGGCAAGTTATGCGGATAAGGCTCTGTGCCGTTAAACCACAGCGGCGTGTCATCATATACGCTGCCGTACGTGATAACGCCCTCCTCGAGCGCCGGCGCATATACCGAAAGCGGCTTGAGCGAAGAACCCGGCGGACGTTTTGTCTGCGTGGCATAATTTAAAATCAGGTTGCCGCGCTTTTCTCCCCGGGAACCAATGACACCCAAAAGATCGCCGGTATACGGATCAATCACCGCCATAGCCGATTCAGCCGGAATTCCGCCGGTATTTGCGGGAAAGTTTTCATCATTCAGATAAACTTCCTCCATAACGCGCTGCACCTCCGGGTCCATCAGCGTGTAAATGCTGACCGCCGGACGTGATCAGATTGCTCGCAATCTGACTGGTTATATTATACTTCTCCATTAAGTCGTCGCGCACATCGCAAATTACAGTATCGATATACCATGAATTTACATTGCCGGAATCGCTGTATTCCTCTTCCGTATCGACGTTCGTATCCCGGAGCACGAGTTCCTCTGCCTTAGCCGCCTCATACTCCGCCTCTGAAATTTTCCCCTGTTCATACATCTCCCAAAGCACGTCGATCCGGCGTTTTTTGTTTTGCTCCGGGTTTTGTATCGGGTCATATTTCGTCGGATACTTCGTGATGGAAGCCAGCGCGGCGCACTCGGCCAGCGTCAGTTCGCTGAGTTCCTTGCCGAAATACGTTTCCGCCGCTGCACGAACACCCTCACAGCGCTGAGACAGAGGAACGATATTCAAATACAGTTCCAGTATCTCTTCCTTGCTTTTGCTTTTTTCCAAATTCAACGCGCACAGAATCTCCTGCACTTTTCTCTGAATAGTCGCATCATCATTCCCAGTCAGATTCTTGATCAACTGCTGGGTAATAGTGGAGCCGCCGTACGAAGATTCGCCAAAAAAGAAATCCAAGAACGCACCGCAGGTACGAATCCAGTCCACACCCTTATGCTTCCAAAAACGCTTATCTTCGATTGATACAAACGCCTCGCGCAAATAATACGGAATTTCGTCGTACGAAGCCCAAAGACGGTTTTCCGTACCGTAGATCCGCGCTTCTTCCAATTCTACCGCAGTGCCTACCCGATTGGTCCGGTCGGTAAAATCGTAATAATATATTCTTGTCGTCTGTTGGCCGGCGCCGGTAATCAAAAGCGTTTCATCCATCGTAGGATCAATATAATTTCGCACATAGATCGAAAATACACAGCCAACGATAATGCCGGTGATAAAGCAGACGAGAACAACCGTCAAAAGCGCGCTGAAAATATAACCGAACACCTTTCCTACTTTGGCCAGGGTTCCCTTTGCCGACGTTTTCTCTTTTTTGAAATTGTCAATCTTTAACTGAGTTGACGTATTTGCCTTTTTTTTCACAACAAACCTCTTATTTATCATAGGATTGCGACTCAGGACCGAATCAGATTGCCAAAGGCTGCAAATAATAACTACAACCTAACGAATAAGTAAGGAATACACTTATGAAAATAAAATTACCAGATAAGAAAAAATTAATCACTTGGGCTATAATTTTTTCCTTTGCTCTGCTTGGGATTATCGCGGGTATATACGCGATTCTAACACACCGCGCCATCCGGGATATCCGCACGCAGCTTGAAGCGGTGACAAGCGAAAGCAAAATCACGCACGTCTCCGCGCCGATGATCGCGACCGACGCGATTTACCGTCTCTACGAATGCGGCGGCAAAATCGGAATATATGATGCAAAAACCGAAATCCTGATCGACATTGTGGATGTCTATGTTTCCACACTGCCGGCCGCTGACCGGATCGCTTTGAAAAAAGGAATCGACATTTTTGCCTTTTCCGAACTCGCCGATATAATCGCGGACTTTACAAGCTGACGTTTTATTGAAGCGCAACGTTCCGCTCGCCGATCAAAGCGGACAAGCGGTTCAAAAGCGCTTCTGTCGCCAGCGCGCCCACCCCCGACGCTTTGACGTATCGCTTATTTTTTCACCTCGTAAAAAATTACCGGAATATCCCCTCCATTTTCTCGAAGTATGGACAAAACCTCCGCCGTCTCGGGCGCATCGATGGAAGAAACCCGGAGATAAAGGCTTTTCCCGGCGGCAGAAAGAAATTTATCATTGGCGATCAGCCTCTGGGCCGCGTTCAAAATTAGCTTGGGCTTTTCGTCATCCCGCGCCGAAATCGTTCCGGAAACGGCAAGCGGCATCTCTGGAAGCAGCAAATCCGCAAATCGCTGATATTGCTTAGAAAATACCACGATTTCCATCTCGCCGGTCTTATCCTCCAGCGTGACAAATGCCATACTTTCTCCGCCTCTTGTGGATTTCACAGATTTTTTAGACACCATTCCGGCAACCAGCGCCGTTTGCTTGTCCCGATAAACGGCGGTGCCTTCTTCTTCGAACGCAGAGAATATATCCGCGATCCGATCGGCGTGCAGGCTTTCGATATGATTGGAATAATCGTTCAGCAAATGCCCGGAAAAATACATGCCGGAACTCTCTTTTTCCAGCATCAGCTTTTCTCTCAGCGAAAACTCTGGAATATCCGGATAATCAAATTTTACAGGGGCGGCCGCACCGCCGTCCGGCATTGAAAAAATATCGAACTGCCCTTCAATCTCAAAGCGATTTTTCATCTGCGCGTTTTCTATAATTTTTTCATACGAGGCGAGCAGCCGGCTCCGATAGACGCCGAGCCCATCAAAAGCGCCGCTTTTGATGAGCGCCTCCACCTGCCGCTTATTCAGATCGGAAGACCCCATCCGGGTAATGAAATCCTCAAAGGATACAAACGCGCCATGCGCCTCGCGTTCGGCAATGATCTGATCGATAAACTGCCGTCCAACCCCTTTCAGCGCAAGCAATCCGAAACGAATATTGTTTCCGCGCGCGCCGAATGCGGTTATACTTTCATTGATATCCGGCGGAAGCACTTTGATGTTTGCTTTTGTGCATTCAGCGATATATTCCGCCGTTTTGCCGAAATCGCCAAGGACGCTGGTCAAAAGCGCCGCCATATAGGCGCTCATATAATGCGCTTTCAGAAAAGCTGTCTGATAAGTCAGTACGGCATACGAAACAGCGTGACTTTTATTGAACGCATAGCTCGCAAAGCTCGCCATATCTTCAAACAGCGCGCCTGCCATGCTTTCCTCCATGCCGCGCTGCTTAGCCCCGCTGATAAACACCGCACGTTCCGCCTCCATCACGGAGGTTTTTTTCTTGGACATGGCCCGGCGAACGATATCCGCCCGGCCAAGACTGTATCCTGCGATTTCACGGAAAATCTGCATGACCTGCTCCTGATATACGATACAGCCATAAGTATTAGACAAAATTTTTTCCAGCGCCGGATTCTGATATTCGGCTTTCTGCCGGCCGTGCCGCCGTTCGATATACCGCGGAATCGAATCCATCGGCCCCGGCCTGTACAGCGCAAGAACCGCAATGATGTCCTCAATACAGTCGGGCGCCAATTGGATCAGAACCCGTTTCATGCCGGCGGATTCAAGCTGAAACACCCCATCCGTCTGCCCGTCCGAGATCAGCGCATAGGTTTTTTTGTCATCAAACGGAATTTTTTGAATATCAAATGTCGGATGTTCCTGCCGGATGAGCTTTTCGGCGTCAGCAATAATCGTCAGATACCGCAGACCGAGAAAATCAAACTTAACGAGTCCCAGTTCGGCTACCGTGTCCATATCATACTGCGTGACGATTGTATCGCCGTTTACTGCAAGCGGAACATAATCCGAGACGGCGCGGTCGGTAATCACTACGCCTGCCGCGTGCGTCGAGGCATGCCGCGGCATGCCCTCAAGCGCGCGGGCAATATCGATCAGCCGTGCGACATTTGCATCGCTTTCATAGCGTTTTTTAAGTTCTTTCCCGCGCAGCGCATCGCTGAGCGTCACACCGGGCGCCCGCGGAACAAGACTGGCTACGGCATCCACCTCCGCATAAGTCATACCGAGCGCGCGCCCTACGTCGCGTATGGCTGCGCGAGCCGCCATTGTTCCAAACGTGATGATCTGCGCTACATGATCCGTTCCGTAATGCTTGGACACATACGCGAGCACTTCATCGCGGCGTTCATAACAAAAATCCACATCGATATCGGGCATACTGACGCGCTCCGGATTCAAAAAGCGCTCAAACAGGAGATCAAACCGAATCGAATCTACATCGGTAATGCCGATTAGATAATTAACAAGACTCCCCGCGCCGGAACCGCGCCCCCGGCCCCACAGCGATCCCGTGCCTTTTTGGCATAGGCGACGTAATCCTGCACGATGAGGATATAATCGGTAAAACCCATCTTTTCAATGACATCCAATTCGTACTCGGCGCGACGCCGGTAATCTTCTTCGGTATACCGGTCAAAAACAATATAGCCTTTTTTGCACCTTCTCCTCAAGGCCGTCAAAAGTCAGACGGCGGAGAAGATTCGCGGGCGTTTCCCCTCCGGTATCCAACTTCGGCAGATATAGATGGCCAAATTCAAAATCGAACGAGCATCGCTCGGCAATTTTCCCCGTATTTTCCAGAGCCGAAGGAGCAAAAAAGCAAACAGCTTTTCCATTTCCGCAGTGGTTTTATAATAAAATTCATCGGTTTCAAAGCCAATCGGCTTGCCATCGCTTAAAATACTTCCCGTTTGGATGCACATCATCACAGCCTGATGCTCCGCGTCCAGCTTTCGCAGATAATGTACGTCATTAGTCGCTACCAGCGGAATCCCAAGTTCGTCCGACATTCGAACGAGTTCCGCATTGACTTCAGACTGTCCCGCAAGGCCATGCTGCTGCAGTTCAAGAAAAAAACTTCCCTTTCCGAAAATTTCCTCCAATGTGCGCGCATGCGCGCGTGCGCCAGAATAATCTCCGCTGAGGATCGCTTTTGGAATAAAACCTCCAAGACATGCGGAAAGCGCGATCAGCCCCTCGGCATGCGTGCGGAGCAGTTCCAAATCCACGCGCGGCTTTTGATAAAACCCCTCCGTAAACGACTTGGAAACCATATAAATCAGATTTTCATACCCTTTTTTATTTTCGCACAAAAGGACCAGATGATGGCCCGAAGCATCCCGCCGTCCCTCTTTGTCAAAACGGGTGCGCGGCGCAACATAGACCTCGCAGCCAATAATGGGCTTGATCCCCTCAGCTATACAGGCCTTATAAAAAGCCACTGCGCCGTACAGTACGCCGTGGTCGGTAACCGCCACCGCCTCGTGTCCCGCAGCCTTCGCCGCTTTGGGAATATCGGCAATGCGGCATGCGCCGTCAAGCAGACTGTATTCGCTGTGCAGATGCAGGTGCACAAAGCCCATTGCCGGTTCCTCCTTTAAGATAAATTTCCTTCTTTTTTCAACATATTTTCCGCATACGCGCGGATTTTCTCCAACCGATGATAAAGCCCCGGCTTGCTGACCGCAGGAACCATAATCTGTCCAAGCTGCAAAAGCGACATTTCGGGATGCAAAAGCCGCATGCGCGCCGTATACTCCAGTTCAGGCCCAAGTTCCGACACGCCGCCATGCTCCATCAAAAAACGAATCGCAGCGATCTGCTTTGCTGAAGCCGCGGTCGAACGCGCGATATTGCTCGTGTCGCAATTGCTGCGGCGGTTGACCTCATTTTTCAGTTCATGACCGATTTTGGCGTTCATAAACGCAAAAGCCTGCCGGTTTGCACCGATAAAAACAGAAAATCCTCTATGCCCGCATTTTCTTTCATGTACAACGTTTCAACGCCCAGCCGGTACGAAGTTTTAAACGAAAAACCGCACGCGGCCATCTGCGCCGATACACTGCCAAGTTCCGGCCGCATGCGCGCCTTAAGTTCCAAATGATACTGCTTGTCCGGTGAATTCATCGTCCCGCCGCCGATAAAGAATCCCCGCGTTAAGGCGGCCGCGCATTCCGGACATTTTAAAAGTCCCGAAAAACCGGCTTGCTCCGCCTGTTGTAAGACAAGGCGAGCGGTATGCGACTCAAAAGACAAAAGCGCTGTCCCGGACCGCTTGCCTTTTTGCACGGCGCAGGTGCGGCCGAACTGCTCGGATATAAGCTTTGCAAAAACTTCCGCCTGCGCCGCGCTGCCCGCGTGCAAGACGATCGCATCGTCTTGCACCACAGAGCCAAGAAAAAGCGTTCCAACTATAAAGGCGCGGCGGCAGCAGGACTTCTTGATCTGAACGCCAAGCGCTTCGGCTTTTACTTCTGCGCAAAAAGACATTTATTTTTCTCCAATAAACCGAACTTCGCACTCCAAGCGAACACCGCTGCTTTTGAGTACGCGCGTCTGCACAAGTTCAATCAGCCGAAGTACGTCATCCGCCGTCGCACCGCCGGTATTGACGATGAACCCCGCATGCTTCGGAGAAACCATCGCACCGCCGATTTTCGCGCCTTTGAGTCCGGCTTCCTCAATCAATTTTCCGGCATAATTTCCCTCTGGCCGCTTGAAAATGCTGCCTGCGCTCGGATATTCGAGAGGCTGTTTTTCACGGCGGCTTTGAAGATACCCGCGCATCCGATCCCGTATCTCCGCTTCATCCCCTCTTTGCAGTTGCAGAAGGGCGGATAGAATAATATAATTCGTTTCCATAAATATACTCTTACGGTATCCGAAAGAATGCGCATCTTTACGCAAAGTCAAAAAATTTCCAGTATCAGGATCATAGCACTCGGTCTCCAAAACGATATCTGAAAACTGCCCGCCGTACGCGCCAGCGTTCATATAAATTGCGCCGCCCAGCGTTCCGGGAATGCCGTTGGCAAATTCCGCGCCCGAAAGCTGCGCGCACGCGGCGTTCGTCCCGATGCTTCCCAGCAAGACGCCGCAGCCGCCGCGAATTTGATCTTTGTCCACTTCTACACGGCGCATGTCGGTCGTCGCCAGCACCACCCCCCGATAGCCCTTATCGGAGGCCAGTGTGTTGCTGCCGTTGCCAAGTATCAAATACGGCGTCTCCGAACGACGCGCCTGATCCACGGCAAACGCAAACGCCTCCGCGTCTTTTGGATACACAACGGCGTCCGCATTCCCGCCGATTCGAAACGAGGTAAGGCGCCGCAGCGGAAAATCACGACGGATAAAAAACTGCCGCGCGCAGGATTTTTCCGAAAATTCAAGAAGCGCGCTTTCAAAGGTTTCTATAGACATAAAGCATTATTCCGCCTCGGTCAAAATTTATAGTATAAAGCGATGGAAGGTTTTCTTTCCTTTTTTTACAACCACGCCGTCTCCGCAAAACGCGGCCTTTTCAACCGTTTCGTCAATGGCTCCGACCTTACGGTCCGAAACAAAAACGCCGCCCTGCTGGATCAACCGGCGTGCCTCGCCGCGGGAGGGCGCAAGGCCCGCGCGCACAAGCATGTCGATAACCGAAATGCTTCCACCGGCAAAATCCTCCTCTGACAGCTGCGCGTCGAGGGCATGTTTTCCGAAAGACCGCCGCCGGCAAATACGGCGCGCGCCGCGGTCAGCGCGCGATTAGCCTCGTCCTTGCCATGAACCAGTTCCGTCAGAGAATGCGCCAGCTTTTCTTTGGCTTGATTCAACTGGCTGCCTGACATCTTTTCATACTCCGCAATCTCTTCAAGCGGCATAAACGTCAGCATCTTCATGCACTTAATGACGTCGGCGTCGTCCACATTTCGCCAATACTGGAAGAAATCATAAGGCGAGGTTTTGTTCGGATCCAGCCATACGGCGTTCCCGGCGGTTTTGCCCATTTTCTTGCCCTGCGAATCGGTCAGCAACGTGATCGTCATTGCGTACGCATCCTTGCCGAGCTTCCGGCGGATCAGTTCCGTGCCGCCGAGCATATTGCTCCACTGGTCGTCGCCGCCAAACTGCATATTGCAGCCATACTTCTGATACAAAACATAGAAGTCATAGCTCTGCATAATCATATAGTTGAACTCCAGGAAACTGAGTCCCTTTTCCATTCTTTGCTTGTAGCACTCGGCGCGCAGCATATTGTTGACCGAAAAGCAAGCGCCGACTTCGCGCAAAAGATCAACATAATTCAACCCCAGCAGCCAGTCGGCATTGTTGGCCATAATCGCTCTGTCGTCTGAAAAATCAATAAAACGGCTCATTTGCCTTTTAAAGCACTCGGCGTTATGCTCAATATCTTCTCGGGTCAGCATTTTACGCATATCGGTTCGCCCGGACGGGTCGCCGATCATTGTGGTGCCTCCGCCAATCAGCGCGATCGGTTTATTGCCCGCCATCTGCAGGCGCTTCATCAGCGACAGCGCCATAAAATGTCCCGCCGTCAAGCTGTCCGCCGTGCAGTCAAACCCGATGTAAAACGTCGCTTTGCCTGCATTGATCAAATCCCGGATCTCCGCTTCGTCAGTTAGCTGCGCTAAAAGCCCTCTGGCCTTTAATTCTTCAAATACTGTCATTTTGGTACTCCCGTAACTTTTATCATTGTATGCGTATTTTTAATAATTTTTTCCTTCGTCAATCAGTTCGCGCGCCGAAATCAGCATATTTTCACTGACCGTAACGCCGCCGAGTATACGCGCGATTTCCCGCACACGAGCTTCATACCCAAGCGGTTCAACCGTCGTCTCCGCGCGGCCGGTATCCGAATGCTTCTTTCGAATCAGCAAATGATGATCCGAAAGAGAAGCGATCTGCGCCGAGTGCGTCACGCAAATCGTCTGCGTCGAGCGCGCGCCCTGTTTTAGCCGGATCCCGATCTTTCGGGCAGTTTTCCCAGAAACGCCCGTGTCTATCTCGTCATAAATCGCCGTCTTTACGGAAAACGCATTGGCAAAGACGCTTTTTACCGCCAGCACGATTCGGGCAAGTTCGCCGCCCGACGCAATTTTAGAAATGGATTTCGGCGGCTCGCCGGGATTGACCGAGATCAAAAATTCTACGACATCCGCCCCTATAGAATTCATCGCGCCGCCGCTTTCGACCGCGATCTCAAATGCGACTTTTTCCATATCCAAAAATTCCAGTTCTCGCCGAACCAGCGGAACAAGCGTCCGAGCGGCCTCGCGCCTTGAGGCTGTCAGAGACGCGGCGGCCTCCTTTGCCGCCTTTTCGTCTTGCGCGCATTGTTCCCTTGCGTCGGCAACCGCTTCATCAATAGAAGAAAGGCTTGAAAACTCGCTTTTCTTTTGAATCAGCAGCGCGATAAGCCCCGCCTCATCCGTTCCAAAACGTTTCTCCAGCTTTTCGATACGTTCCAGCCGCGCTTCGATCTGATCGAGCCGTGCGCTCGGATCCTCCGAAATATCTCCCGTAAAATCAAAAACCGTCTCGGCGATATCCTCGACCTCATATTTCATGTCCCGCAGCCGTGCGGCAAGCGCCTCAGCCTGCGGCGCCGTATCGGCAATCTGCGACAGCGCCGCGGCGCACCGATCCAAAATATAAGCGGCATTGGCCTTCTCCGCACCTTTGAGCGCGCGGTAAACAAACGCGGTTTGCCGAGATATTTTTTCCGCATTTTGAACCAGCGTTCTCTGCGCCATCAGCTTTTCCCGCTCGCCCGGCATGATTTTAGCCGATTCCAATAAATGGATGTCATGTCCAAGATCAGCCATCCGCTTTGTCTTTTCGGCATCGTCCGCAAGCAACGCTGCAAGCGCGCGTTTTGATTCTTTTGCACGCGCATAACACGCTGAAAACGCGTCCCTCAAAGGCTCGTTCTGCGCATACGCATCCAAAAGCAGCACGTGATTTTCCGCATTCAGCAATTGAAGGCTGTCATTCTGCCCGTGAATATTCAAAAGGCGCGGCGCGATTTCCCGAAGAGTATTGGAATTAACAGGCCGCCCGTTAATCCGGCTCTGCGTACGCCCTTCCGCGTTCATAGTCCGGCTGATCAGCAAATTTCCATCCTCGTCCGGCTCGATCTCATGCTTGGCAAATTCCGCCGCGTCCGCCGGAGAAAAGCCGAAAAACAACGCGCTGACCAACGCCCGCTCCTCGCCGCTCCGAAGAATATCCCGGCTGCTGCGCGCGCCCAAAAGGAAATTGATGCTGTCAATCAAAATCGATTTTCCTGCGCCGGTTTCTCCAGTCAAAGCTGTAAAACCGGCGGAAAAATCAATATCCACGCATTTAATGACCGCAATATTTTCAATGTGCAGCGAAGCGAGCATGCACGCACCTCCCAAATTTCTGTCAAACCGAACGCATCATATGCTTGATTTTGTCGCATACGTCTTTTGCAGCCTTTTCTGAGGACAACACGACGATCACAGCATCATCCCCAGCCACGCAGCCGAGAATATCCGGTGAATGTATGGCGTCGATTCCGCTTCCAATGGCATTGGCCAAGCCCGGAAAGGTTTTCAGGACGATAATATTGCCGGAATACGCCACCTTCGTAATGGAATCGATCAGCGCGCCGTTGAATTTCGGCGTATTGTTTAAAGCGGCAGGTTCTCCCTGAACGGCGTATTTATAGTTTCCGGCGCTGCTGGTAACTTTTGTCAGCTTGAGTTCCCGTATATCGCGCGAGATCGTCGCCTGCGTCGCTTCAAAACCGAATTTGCTGAGATAAAAAATCAATTCCTCCTGCGTTTCGATCTCATACTCCGCAATCAACTCCAAAATTTTCTGCTGCCGCTGGCTTTTCACATCCTCACCCCGCCTTTAGTTTTTCAGTTCGTATTCGGAAAGTTTATTGTTTAGCACGCCGAAAAAGCCGTCGTTTTTCAATGTGAGCATCTGTACGTGCAAATCCGAACGCCGGATCACGATTTTTTCCCCCTGCGCAAGCGGAAGCGTTTCCGAGCCGTCTACCGTTACGCCGACAAAAACGCCGCGCTCGCCCACATTTTCAAGCTCCAATACGCTGTTTCCGGAAAATACGATCGGCCGCGCATACCTGGACAGCGGACAGATCGGCGTGGCGCAGATGCACTCGAGCGTCGGATCCAGAACGCTCCCCCCGGCCGTCATCGAATAGGCGGTCGATCCTGTAGGCGTTGCAAAAATGATCCCGTCCGCACGGATCGTACGAACGGATTTTCCGTCCGCGCAAAGCTTGAGATCCACAATCTTGGAATAGCCGCCTCGGGCAATGACGACATCATTTAGAGCGCTTTCACAAATCGTACGCCGCCCTGCCGGATCCACCCGCAAAACCGAAAGCATCATACGTCTCTCTATACTATACTCGTTTCTGCCGATTTTTTCAAGCAATTCCAATTCATCTTTTTCAAGTTCGGCAGTATATCCAAGACGCCCCAAATTAATGCCGATCAAAGGGATATTATGCCGCACCGCGCTCTTGGCGGCACGCAGCATAGAGCCGTCGCCGCCGAGCACCACGATCCAGTCCGAATTGGCATAAACGCTGTCGCCGGCAGCAAACCGCACGCCCTGCGCAAAAGAAGAATTTGAATACATCTGATCCATCCAGACTTCAAAAGCGCAGCTAAGAAGCTTTGCGACCGTCTTTGCCGTATACAGCGTATCTTCCTGCTTACGGATCGTAGGCACAACCGCTACCCGTCTCATATCGCACCTCAAAAACTTATTTTTGTCCAACCGTCCGCGCAAGTCTCTCATCGGACGGCTCGGAAACAACCGGCAGAGCATCCCCTTTAGAAAAGCAGGCGAGATATTCTGTATTGCCGTCCCCTCCGGCAATCGGAGAAGCGATCAAGCCGCAAAACGAAAAACCGCTCTCCGCCGCGGATGCCAACACCCGCCGGATCGCCAGAACACGCGCGGCGGAAGAACGCACAATGCCACCCTTCCCAACATAAGCCCGTCCCGCTTCAAACTGAGGTTTAATCAAGCTGACTAAAATAGAACACGGCGCCAAAACGCGCGCAGCCGCCGGCAAAATCAGCGTTTGCGAGATAAAGGAAACATCGATCGCCGCAATCGAGGGCGGCTCAGGAAAATCTGTTGGATCGAGCGCGCGCGCATTGTATTTCTCCATAGAAATCACGCGCGTATCCCGCAAAAGCTTTTCGGCAAGCTGCCCGCTGCCTGCGTCCACTGCGTATACAAGGCGTGCACCCCGTTCCAGAAAATATTCGGTAAAGCCGCCGGTTGACGCGCCAATGTCCAGCACGGCGCAGCCGTCTGCCGATAGAGAAAACACTTCAAATGCGGCTTTCAGTTTCAACGCGCCGCGGCTCACATACGCAAGCGGCAGTCCCGTCACCTCAACCGCGTCCCCGGCCAAAACGGCCTGTGCCGCTTTTTTTGCAGGCGCGCCGTTGTAGAAAACGCAGCCGGAATCAATCAGCAGCCGGGCGCGCTGACGGCTGGCCGCATATCCGTTTTCCACCAAAAAAACATCCAAACGCATCAATTCATTCGAAAAAGCAGATATTCGGGCAGCGCGCACAGCAAATCCGCACCCGCATAACCGCGCACAGCCGCGCACGCTTCCTCAGAAACGCGCTTGGCATATATCTCCGCTTCTTTTACACTCATATAGGACAAAAAAGTTGTTTTATGATTTTTTACATCGCTGCCGGCCGGCTTTCCAAGCGTTTCTGTCGTCGCTGTCGCATCCAAAATATCATCCACAATCTGAAACGCGAGGCCGATTTTCTCCCCGTAAAGTCCTGCCGCCTCCAGCGCTTTGGCATCTCCGGAAGCCGCAGTAACGCCAAGCTGCGCGGCCGCGCGCATCAGCGCGCCGGTCTTATGCGCATGCAGCGAAAGCAGCCGCTCAAACGGAATCCTGCGGCTTTCGCTCTCCATATCGAGCATCTGCCCCTCGCACATGCCGTCGGCCCCCGCAGCCTCGCTTAAAATTTGCACCGCCTGTACTTTCGAACCGGCGCTCTGTCCGGGCGCAGCCGCCATGCATGCAAAAGCGGAAAAGATCAAAGCGTCTCCTGCAAGCAGAGCCTGCGCCTCGCCAAACTTTTTATGACAGGTCGGCTGTCCGCGCCGCAGATCGTCATTGTCCATACACGGAAGATCATCGTGGATCAGCGAAAAATTGTGCACCATTTCGATCGCGCAGGCATAAGGCAATGCCGCCTCTGCCGGCGCACCGAACAAGCGGCAGAACTCAAGCGTTAAAAAAAGGGGCGAATGCGTTTCCCACCGTTTACAACGCTGTATTCCATCGCCTGATACAAGGCCGTTCCGGAACGCGCCGCAAAATAGGCGGCAAGCGCGTCGGACACAAGCTTCTCATTTTCCTTAATCCTGCTGCGAAGCGCTTCCATTACCGCTCGCCTCCCGAAAAATCGGTTTCCGTTACTTCACCGTTTTCTCCGACGGACAACATTTTTACTCTTTGCTCGGCGCCCTCGAGCTTTGTATTGCAAAACTTGACCAGCCCGATTCCTTCTTCAAACAGGCCGAGCGATCGATCCAATCCCTCTCCGCCGTTTTCGAGCGCGCGCACAATTTCTTCAAGACGTGCCATAGCTACCTCAAACGTCATATCCTCTGCCATTATCCGTTCTCCTTTAAATCCATGATTTCATCCGCAGTCGCGCGCACGGCGCCGTCCCGCAGACGGATAAAGACCGGCGCCCCGACAGACGCCTCCTTTACCGAAGAAAGCACTTTACCGTTTTCGAGCGTCGTCACCGAATAGCCGCGCGTTAAAATTCCAAGCGGGCTGAGCGCCTCCAGCTTTGCCGTATTTTGAGCCAAGCGGTGACGGGTACCTGTAAGCGCGCCGCTTGCGGCGCCATCCAGACGACGGCCAAGCAGCAGAAGCTGCATTTTACGGTCTTCAAACATGCGCTCCGGGTGCGCAAAAATGCCCTGCTTTGCGTAAAAGTCGAGCACCTGACGGCCATGCGCCGTCTGCCGGCCAACCAAAAGCGACATCCTGCCGATAATGTTGCCGATCTTGTGCATAAGTTCATGCGTCTCGGGCACGGCCAATTCCGCAGCGGCGGAAGGCGTCGGCGCGCGGCGGTCCGCAACAAAATCACAAATGGTAAAATCGGTTTCGTGCCCTACCGCTGAAATGACCGGAATCTTCGAGCCGACAATCACTCTGGCAAGCGCTTCGTCATTGAAAGCCCAAAGATCTTCAATAGAGCCGCCCCCCCGCCCGATGATGATCACATCGGCGCTCTGCGTGCGGTTGAAATATTCCATTCCCGCAATTAGAGAAGGAACCGCCTCAGCGCCCTGAACCAGCGCAGGATATAGAAAAATCCGCGCATAAGGGAACCTGCGTCCCAAAATATTCACGATATCCCGAATCGCCGCGCCGGTCGGCGAGGTAATCACCCCCACCCGCGTCGGAATTTTCGGAAGCGGACGTTTCCGCGATTCGTCAAACAGCCCTTCGGCCGCCAACTTTTTTTTCAGTTGTTCAAACGCAAAATACAGTGCGCCGACACCGTCGGGCTGCATACCGTCGCAATACAGTTGATACTGCCCGTCCCGCGGGAACACCGAAACCCGGCCGCGCGCCAAAATCTTCATGCCGTTTTCAGGAACAAAAGCAAGCTTAGAAGCGGAAGAACGAAACATGACCGCCCGGATCAACGCTTTTTCGTCTTTGATCGTAAAATAAAAATGACCGGTTTTATAGTGATTGGTAAAATTGGAAATTTCCCCTTTGACAAGAACGCGGGAAAGAAAAGCGTCCGCGTCCATCTGCGCCCGAATATACTCGTTCAACTGCGTGACCGTAACCGCGCCGCCGGCCGGCGCCGGCGAAAAAGCAACCGAACCGTCAAACGTATCCATTGCGCCTACCCCCTTTGCTGATATGCGCGCCGGGCAAGCTCCGCAATACCGACAGCATTATCTGCAGCGAGCGACGGCTCGGCAAAATACACGCCGCCAAGCGGTGCGAGCATCGCGCGCAGTCGCTGATTGCTCATCACGCCGCCCCCGAAAAGAATCGGCAGCGCGCCGAAACTTTTCCGAGCCGCAAGCGCCATTTCAAAAAGCGTCCGGCCAATAAAATCCAGCACAAACGCGCTGGTCATTTCTCTGCTTCCACTTTCATGATACAGTTTTTGCGACAAATTTTGAAGTCCGGAAAAATTGCAACGCATCCCATCCACGCTGATTTTCGCATGCGGCAGCATTCCGGAAAATCCGCTTGCGGCGATTTCCATCATGCGGCCGCTGGGAAACGGCATGCCCATCATCACGCCCGCGCGATCAATCGCCTGCCCGGCGCTAAGATCCATGGTTCCCCCGACGATCTCCGTTTTAAAGCCAAAGGGACGCGGGCGCGCATCGCAAAACCTCGGTTGTCCCGCCCGAAACATGGAACGCAAGAAACGTACGCTCCGCGATCTTCCATATATCCCCGGAAAGCAATGCCGCCGCGATATGACCACACTGATGCGAGAACGAATATACAGGCGCGCCGCAAGCTGCGGCAAAAGCATGCGCGGCAGTTTCTCCGCACAAAAAGCAGGGCATATACGACTCCGGCGCGTTTCTCGGTTTTACGCTGCACCCGACCGCCGCCGGAGTAAACCCCTTCATCGCTTCGGCAGCCTCGTCCAACACATGCGGCATCTGTTTTATGTGCGCAAATACCGCATCGCTCTGACGCAGGCCGCATTTTCCCTCTCCGACCGGCAAAAGCCGGCGCACGTTTGCAATCACCCGTCCCGCCTCGTCCACAAGCCCGACCGAAGTCGTGTAATTGCTGGTATCCACACCGGCAAAGCACTGCCTCATTTGCCCAGTTCCTCTTTTACCGCGTTTAGAATCCCATTGACAAAAGCACGCGCTTTCTCATCGTCATAGCGTTTGGTCAGTTCCACAGCCTCGTTGATCGAAATGCTGGACGGCATAGAAGCGATATACAGCATTTCATAAATGGAAATGCGCATAGCGGATTTCGCTACCTTGGAGATTCTGGACATTTTTCTGCCCCGGGCATATTTCTCAATATATGCGTCAATTTCTGCGCGTTTTTCCAGAACGCCGAAAAATACCGTTTTTATATACTCGTTTTCTTCAAGTTCCCGAGCCGCAAGCGCCGTTTTGTAAAGTTCGTTTTTATCCTCGTACAACCCGAATTCATTTTCAAAAAGCAATCCAAATACCGCTTCTCTGGACTCCCGTCTGTTCAGCATACCGTTCCCCATTCATCATTTTTGAAACATGTGTATATTATATAGTATTTAGTACATATTGTCAATCGCAAATACGCGCTTAAAGAACATTCGCTTCGCCCCTCTGCGCATCCCTCAGGTTTTATCATATTTCTGTTGAAAATTTGCAAAAAATGTGCTATGCTTAAAGCAAATCTGTTTTACGGGGGCGCTCTTATGCTGCATAAAATCAGGCATACGCTGGCCGCGGCCTGCATACTGTTTACTTCATTTGTTTTTTTGCTTTATGCGGCAGGACTCGTTTTTGTGGGTTCAACTATTACTTTTACGCTTGAAGGACTGCTTTTGCTGTTTGCGCTCTGCATCCTGATCGCGCTGAGCAATTCCATTTTGCACGCCCAATCGCTCGCCCTGCCGATTCGCATGCTCCTCCACTATATGTTCATTCTTGCGTCGGTGTTTCTGATATTTATCTGGATTGGTGATTTTATACAAAACGCCGTGGGCGCACTGATCGCGTTTGTTCTTATCACGCTTCTTTACGCCGTTTTTGCGGTTCCGTTTGTCTTTTTTGAGCGCAAAAAGCGCCGCAACGCGCAGAATCAAAAAAGCTATCAAAGCATATTCAAAAACTGAGGGTGCAAAAGGCACAAAATACCTGTACGGTCGGCCCGTACAGGTATTTTATTTTGGAATCGATATAAAAAATATATGCTAAATGCCCGCACTTGACGACAGCCCGCCGTCTGCCGGCCTGTCGCCAAATGAAACGGAGTACGGCGGTGCCGAAACCGTCACTCCCGACTCAACTGTCCCTGCGCATGCCTGTCGATCAGCTTATGTACGCGCTTTGCAGGATTCAAAAGATTGCTGATGGTCGCATCGTGATTCAGTGTATCGATGATATACGCGACATATTTGCACATATTGACCGGCTGATACCAAGGACGCGCGCGCAATTCGTCGCGGCAATAGATGAGGTTCGTCGTAAATATTTTCGTAAACACCCCGTTTTCGTACGCTTCATCAAATTTATCGAATCCGCTGCAGAACAGACCGAACGTCGCGAACACAAAAATCCGTTCCGCGCCCTTTTCCTTAAGCTGCACGCAAACGTCCAGCATAGATTCGCCGGAAGAAATCATATCATCCACAACAATGACATCCTTGCCCTTGACGTCCCGGCCGAGATATTCATGCGCCTCGATCGGATTTTTTCCGTCGATGATCACCGAATAATTGCGGCGTTTATAAAACATACCTAGATCCAAACCAAGCAAGGACGAATAAAACATGCACCGGGACATCGCTCCCTCGTCCGGCGAAACAACCATCAAATGATCGTGTGTAAACGAAACTTCCGGAAACGCCTTGACGAGCGCTTTAATCATTTGATAGGTAGGACGGACATTGTCAAAGCCGCTCAGCGGGATCGCATTTTGAATTTTCGGATCATGCGCATCAAACGTTATAATATTGCTAACGCCCATGGAAACCAGTTCCTGCAACGCAAGCGCGCTGTCCAGCGACTCTCTGGAAGAGCGGTTGTGCTGCCGTCCTTCATACAGCATCGGCATAATAACCGAAATTCTTCTGGCCTTTCCCCGATCGCGCTGATGATTCGCTTGAGATCCTGATAATGATCGTCCGGACTCATCGGAACCGTCATGCCATACATCTTATAAGTAACGCCGTAATTGAACACATCGCAGATAATATAGACGTCGCGGCCGCGCATAGACTCATGGATTAATCCCTTAGCCTCGCCCGAGCCGAACCGCGGACAATCCGCCTGCGCAATATACGTCTCATCCTCAACATGCCTGCGCCAATCTTTGATGTAGCTGTCCACCTCGTTAGTAAACGCCTCGCATCCCCGCATGCCAATGATACTGAGGTCTCCATAGAATGAATCGTTCATAAATCCTCCCGCTGGTTATTCAATTTTTCATGGAATAAACACGCGTGCTTCACACACCATTAACATTATAGCATTGTATTTTGCAAAATACAAAGGAATTTAGCATTTTTTGATTATTTTTTGAATTTGCACAAATGAAGGCATGATTTCCCTTGGATTCATATACTATTTAATATGCTCCATATTTTTTCAGAAAGGACGATTTTATGGAAAATAGACTTTCAGACACCTACACCGCGACCGGAACGCTGATCGTTACGGTATTTACGGCAAACGGCGCACTCCCGGTCGAGGGGGCGCTTGTAACCGTTAAAGGAAGCTCGCGAGAAGACTCAGGGGTAATTTCGGTCGTCACCACCGACCGCAGCGGGCGAACGCCGAGAATAGCGCTTCCCGCCCCGCCCGCCGCGCAGTCAGAAAAACCAGGGACCGAAAAACCATACGCAACCTATAATATCGAAGTAGATAAAGACAACTTTTTTCCTCAAAGTTATATCAACGTCCCGATATTCGCCGGTACGACATCGATTCAGCCCGTCAACCTCATTCCCTATACCGAATATGAAGGCAACGCACTTCGACCGGACGAAACACGGATTACCGAATTTGAAAATCCCGATCTATAAGGAGGCATACCATGCCGACACTCCCCTATATTCCGGAAACGATTACCGTTCATCTCGGCCCGCCAGATCAACCCGCGCAAAACGTCACGGTTCCGTTTGCGGATTACATCAAAAATGTCGCTTCCAGCGAAATCTACCCAACCTGGCCTGAAAGCGCAATCCGGGCAAACATTTATGCGCAGATTTCCTACGCGCTCAATCGTATCTATACCGAATACTACCGCAGCCGAGGCTACGATTTTGACATTACCAATACCACGCAATACGATCAGTCTTTTACATATGGCCGCGATATTTTTGAAAACATTTCGCAAATTGTCGATCAGATTTTCGACAGCTATATCAGTCGTCAAGGACAGGTAGAACCCTTGTTCGCACAATACTGCGACGGCATCCAGCTTCAATGCGAAGGCCTCTCCCAATGGGGAACCGTCACGCTCGCCGAAGAAGGGCTCACCCCCTATGAAATTTTGCAGCATTATTACGGGGACAATATCGATATTTTAATGGATGTTCCGGTCGGTGAGATAGAAGTCAGCGTACCGCCGTATCCGCTGCAGCGCGGCAGTATCGGAGACGATGTGCGGCAGCTACAGATCCGGCTGAACCGAATCTCCGCAAACTACCCGGCTATTCCAAAAATTTCACCGGTAGACGGAGATTTTGGTATTGAAACAGAAGAAGCGGTCAAAGAATTTCAGCGAATTTTCAATCTTACGCCAGACGGTATCGTCGGGCGTTCGACCTGGTACAGCATTCTGCGCATTTACAACAGCGTCAAACGCTTGTCCGAACTCAATTCCGAAGGCCTGACGCTGGAAGAGGTCTCCAGACAGTTTCCGGAAGTGCTGGAAGAAGGATCGACAGGCCTTGGCATTCGGCTGCTGCAATATTATCTTTCTTATATCGCGGCTTTCAATCCAACCATTGAGCCGATCGCGATAGACGGCATATTCGGTCCGGCGACGCGCAATGCCGTCGAAGCTTTTCAGCAAACCTACGGCCTTCCTGTAACCGGTATTGTAGACGAGTATACTTGGTATGAATTATTCAACGTATACCGCGGGCTGATTGCGTCTATCCCGATCGCCTACTCGGAGGGCGTAGTAGTTCCGTATCCCGGCACGACGCTTCGAGTCGGCACCGAAAACGCGTACGTACAGGTTCTTCAGGAATACCTCAATTATATCGGCCAAACCTATACGCAGATTCCGGCCGTTCCGGTCACAGGGTATTTCGGCGCGCTGACTTACAATGCCGTCGAAGCTTTCCAGCGTCTGTTCGGCCTCGAGCCTACCGGCGTCGTAGAATTCTCCACCTGGGACGCCATTACGAACATATACGAAGATCTATACAGCGGAAATACCACAAGCCCGGGACAATTCCCCGGTTATTCCATTTCATGAGGTGAAATCATGTATCAGCTTGATGATGAAATCGCAGCGATCAAACAAATTCAGGAGCTTTTGAGATTGCTGCAGCGGTACAATAAAGAAACCGTAACCGTGCCGGTAGACGGCATTTATAATGAAGCCACAGCCAAAGCTGTTCGGGAATTTCAGGCACGCAATCAGCTTCCCGTTACGGGCGCGATCGACGCGCAGACATACGACCTGCTGTATGAACAGGCCCTGGCCGCAGACGCAGATCTGGCGGAACCGCTGCCCCTATATATCTTCCCGGCAAATTATGTCGCTACGATGGGCGAATCAAGCGACGCGGTGCGAGCCATTCAAATTATGCTGACCGCATTAACGGTCGCTTACAATGATTTTGAAGCGATTCCGAATACCGGAATCTACGATCAAAAGACAGCCGACGCGATACGTAAATTTCAAATGCGCAATCATCTGCCCGTAACCGGCGACGTGGATAAAAAACATGGAATGCACTGATCGTCAATTACAATAAATACAGGGACGCATCTTAATAAAATAATGAGAAAAAACTTGAAATTTTCAGAAAATTGAAGAATAAAGCGAGGTAATCGTGATTTTCAGATTGTCTCGCTTTGTTTTTTGACTTTTTATTGGCTTTGACTTTAGCTGACTTTTAATGTATACTGCAGATATCAAAGCGAAAGGATGATACCTATGCTGATATCCGATACGATCGCCGCATTTATAGAAGAAATGCTTGACAACTGCGGCGGCACACTTGAAATCAAACGAAACGACCTTGCAAAACGTCTTGGATGCGTACCAAGCCAAATCAATTATGTTGTATCCTCGCGTTTCACGCCTGAAAAAGGCTATATGATCGAAAGCCGGCGCGGAGGAGGCGGCTACCTGCGCATTGTGCGCAAGGTTCTCAGCGAAGATGAACTGCTCGCTCAGATTTTCAATTCCATCGGCAGCGCAATAGATGAGAGCGCCTGCTTCTCCATTCTGGATACGCTTTACACAACCGACATCATCACGGCCAGAGAAAAACGTTTGATTCGCGCATGTACATCGCAAACAGCGCTCGCTTCGCTTGCAAAAAATGAAAAGGATGCGGCGCGCGCTGACATCCTGCGACATGTTCTGCTTACACTCATGCAATAGAATAGAATCCATAGAAACGGCGAATTTAAAAATTGATACTATATGATTATGAAAGGAATGATTTTTATGCTTTGTACCCATTGTAAAAAGGAGCAGGCCACGTTCTTTTATACACAAAATATTAACGGCAGCGAAACCTCTGTCGCTTTGTGCGACAAATGCGCCAAAAAAGCCGGCGTCAATTTGCATACCTCCAGCATGCTCTCCCCTTTGTTCAGTTCTTTCTTTGACATTCCCGAAAGCGGACAAACACTGCGCGATCATGCAAAAAAGTGCGGACTATGCGCGCTGACATTCGACGACATTCTGTCCTTAGGCAAAGTGGGCTGTCCGGAATGCTACAACACGTTTCGTGAAGAACTGAAAAATACGATACGTTCCATTCATGGTACCGCCAAACACAGCGGGCTGTCTCCGTCAAACGAAAATACAGCGGCGACCGCCCCCAAAAAAGAGACAAGCAAAGAAGATCAGCTGCGCGCCGAACTGGAAACAGCGATAAAAAATGAAAATTATGAAGAAGCAGTCAAACTCCGTGACCAAATTAAAAAACTGAAGGAGGAAAAATAAATGGAGTCTGCCCGCCCGCAAACCTTTTCCAATATCGTTCTAAGCAGCAGAGTGCGGCTTGCGCGCAATATTGTAGATTATCCCTTTCCACCGTGCTAAATGAGACTGGACGCCGCGAAATTATAGAAAAAACAGCCAAAGCAGTAACGGCGAACGGATTTGTATCCGATACGCAGATTTCCGACCCGGTTTACGTCCATGCGCTGGCCGAAAAAAATTTGGTAAGCCGAGAATTTGCAGACGACAAAGAGACGCACGCGCTCTTTGTCAATACCGAAACAAACACTTATATCATGGTCTGTGAGGAAGATCATATCCGAATACAGGCCTACGCGGCCGGGCTTGCTCTCGACGAAGCCTACCGGTATGCGTTGGCGGCTGAACGCATGCTCAACGAAAAAATCCGATTTGCTTTTGACAAAGATCTCGGGTATCTGACCCGCTGCCCCACCAATCTGGGCACAGCCATGCGCGCATCGGTCATGATGTTTTTGCCTGCGCTGACCATGACCAACCGGATGGGAGAACTAAAATCCCAACTGGAAAAAATCGGGATGACAATCCGCGGTATGTATGGAGAAGGTTCGGCTGCAGACGCTTGTCTGTATCAAATCTCCAACCAATTGTCTCTTGGAATCTGCGAAGAGGATATCCTGCGTAAAACCACAACCATTACTCAAAAAATTGCAGAAGACGAAGAACGCGCGCGTATAGCGCTGTTTAAAGCAAACACGGACGCATTGACTGATAAAATTATGCGCTGCGTGGGTATACTGCATTATGCGGCCATGATCTCCAGCAAAGAATTCTTCGACTGCTATACCTATGCGCGTCTCGGTTTTTGCCTTGGCATAATCCAGGCGCCCGACAGCAACACGCTGGATCATTTACTCTATGAAATCATGCCGGCGAACATTTTGAAAAACAGCGGGCAAAATGATTTGAATGATTCGAGACTGCGGGATAAACTGCGCGCGCAAATCATCCATAAACAACTGCAGGCAAAATAATTTTAAGAGGACACCCCTAAAAAGGAGGGCTATATATGAACAGCAGATTTACACAAAAAGCGCAAAATGCCCTGAACAACGCCTTGATCGCAGCGCGTGAATTTGGCCATACCTACGTCGGCTCAGAGCATCTCCTTGTTGGCCTTGCGGCGGATGAGGAAAGCGTGGCAGCGCGCGCGCTGATGTCAAAAGGCGCCGCTAAGCAAAAAATTGTAGAGACCATCGTAAATTCCATTGGAACCGGCACGCCGACAAACGTCAACGCATCCGATCTGACGCCGCGCACCAAGCAAATCATCGAAGTGTCTTCCTATGCATCCGCGCGCTACGGACACGGCTATATCGGAACCGAGCATTTGCTGTTGGCGCTGCTGGAAGAAAGCGACTGTGTGGCGCTGAAAATTTTAAGTTCGATCGGCGTTGATACCGACGAACTGAAAGGCGAACTTACCGCTTATCTTGAAGGCATGGAACGAAACGGCGCTGCACCGCAAAGCGGCAGTTCAAAATCCGGCGTCGGCGGAAAAGCCAACATCAAAGATTGCCCAACGCTGTCAAACTATGGTCGGGATCTGACTGCGCTGGCAAAAGAAGGAAAAGCTGGATCCGATCATCGGCCGTGAAAACGAAACCGAACGCGTCGTTCAGATACTCGCGCGCCGAACCAAAAATAACCCCTGTCTGATCGGCGAACCAGGCGTCGGGAAAACCGCTGTGGTTGAAGGACTTGCCCAGCGCATCACAGACGGCAATGTTCCTGAAATGCTGAAAAACAAGAGTATTGTCACTGTGGATATTCCCTCTATGATCGCAGGCGCCAAATACCGCGGCGAATTTGAGGAACGCCTGAAAAACGTAATGAACGAGGTCTCCAAGCGTCCCGATATCATTCTGTTTATCGATGAAATCCACACGCTAGTCGGCGCCGGCGCAGCAGAAGGCGCTTTGGATGCAGCCAATATTCTAAAACCGGCGCTTTCCCGCGGCGAAATGCAGCTGATCGGCGCGACAACCATTCATGAATACCGGCAAAACATTGAAAAAGACGCGGCGCTCGAACGACGTTTTCAATCCGTCCTAGTCGGCGAACCGACGCCCGAAGAAGCGATTTTAATTCTGAAAGGCCTTCGCGACAAATATGAAGCGCACCACAAACTAAAAATCTCGGATGAAGCGCTCGAGGCCGCGGTCAATCTTTCAAAACGGTATATCAACGACCGGTATCTGCCGGATAAAGCCATCGATCTCGTGGACGAAGCCGCCTCGCGCATCCGGATCTCCAACTTTACTTCGCCTCCGGATATAAAAAACATGGAAAAAACCATCGACGAACTTTCAAAAAGCAAGGAAGAAGCCATCAAAGCGCAGAATTTTGAAGAAGCGGCCCGGTTGCGCGACGAAGAACATGCGTTGCGCAAAAAGCTGGAAGAAGAGAAAACGGCGTGGCAGAAATCCAGAGAAGGCAATGCGCTCGTCGTTACAAAGGACAACATTGCCGATATCGTCACCTCATGGACCGGTATTCCGGTAAAGCAGCTTGAAAGTGAAGAAAGCAAAAAACTACTGAACTTGGATAAAATTTTAAAAGAGCGCATTATTGGACAGGACAAAGCCGTAGACGCGGTCGCCAAAGCGATCCGGCGCGGCAGAATGGGGCTCAAAGATCCCCGGCGTCCGCTCGGATCCTTCATTTTTCTAGGCCCGACCGGCGTGGGCAAGACGGAACTCGCCAAAGCGCTGGCACGAATCATGTTCGGAGACGAAAATGCCATGATTCGAGTTGACATGTCCGAGTATATGGAAAAACACAGCGTTTCCAAGCTGATCGGCTCTCCTCCCGGCTACGTCGGATACGACGAGGGCGGCCAACTGACCGAAAAAATCCGCAGAAAACCATATTCGGTCATTCTGTTCGATGAAATTGAAAAGGCGCATCCGGACGTCTTTAATATCATGCTTCAGATTCTGGACGACGGCGTTCTGACCGATTCTCAGGGACGAAAAGTCGATTTCAAAAATACGGTCATCATCATGACCTCCAATGTCGGCGCTTCTGCAATTACGGAAAGGGCGAAATCGCTTGGCTTCTCCGCCTCTGCAACATCCGAGGACGACAAAGCGAGCATCGAAAGCAACGTGATGAATGCGCTGAAATCCACGTTCCGGCCTGAATTTCTAAATCGTCTGGACGAAATTATCGTCTTCAATCGTCTGACCGACTCGGATATCCGAAAAATTGCTTCGCTTATGCTGGGCGAATTGCAGGCTCGCATCAAAGATCTTGACGTAGATATAATCTTTGACAATTCTCTGGTCGCTTTTGTAGCCAAAGAAGGATTTGATCCCGTATACGGCGCAAGACCGCTTCGCAGAGCTATCACAAGTCTAGTCGAAGACAGCTTCTCCGAAGCAATGCTGGAAGGCAAAATCAAAGCGGGAGATCGGATTCTTGCTAAAGAAGAAAATGGGAAAATTCTGTATGAACCCATAAATTCGCAAGCGAATCCTGCAGAAAACAGCGGTCCGGCAACATCGGAAACCAACACTTAATTTATCAAAAATACCCCGGCGCGGAACCAAAATTCCGTGTCGGGGTATTTTATAAAAAACCGCAAATCAAAAAACAAAATGTACCAAAAGCATATAAATAACCGTTCCGCCGGCAATAGAAAGCAGCATATTTCGCTTCCAGACATGCAGAAAAACAATGCAAAGAATCGCAATCAATTCCGGCAGTCCATGCGGGCTTATCCATATGTTTACATCCTTCAGGCAGTATACAACCAACAGACCAAAGCGCAGCCGCGGGCAAAACACGACCGAGATATTGTACAAATTTGGGCGTTGGCCGATTTGGTGGAAAGATCCAGAAGGGCAAAAAGCGCGTTAAAATGGTGCCAAGCACCACCATCGCGATCGTAATGATTTGCTGCGTCTGCGTCATACTCGCCCGCCCGCCTTTCTAAGCGGCTTTTGCAAAAGCGTTAAAGCACCGAAAATCATAAGCATCGCCGGAATGATAAAATCGCCGCTGCCAAAAAGAATCAGGCAAATCAAAGAGAGCACCACGCCCAAAATAGAACTGATATGCGATTTTTCTTTCAGCCAATTGTCTAAGAAAATCACCACCAGCAGCGCGGTCATCACAAAGTCCAGCCCCTCAAGCTCAAAAGAAAGCAGAGAGCCAAGTAAGCCGCCAAGTGTTGCGCCGGTAACCCAATACATATGCGTGAGCAGCGTGACAAAAAAATAAAACCAACCTCGGTCTATCCCCATTGGAATATCTGCGGTACAATTGATGGAAAATGCCTCATCGCACATACCAAAGATCAAATACCACCGCTTTTTGCCTACATTTTTATATTTATCCAGCATAGAGATTCCATAAAACAGATGCCGCGCATTGACCATAAGCGCAAGCAGCAACGCCCGAAGCGGATCAAATGCACCAAGCAGCAGATCAACCGTCACAAATTCCATAGAACCTGCAAAAATCGTCAAGCTCATAAGCATCGGACACAACGGCGAAAAAGCCGGACAGATTCATATAAATGCCATATGCGGCGCCAAGAAACAAAAAACCTGCCAAAATCGGCAGCGTCTGCGGAAAAGCCGCACGCATGGCAGCGAAGATAGACGACCTTTTATTCAACGTATCCATGTCCTTTCGATCAAAATAAGCATATCCAGGCAATGCCAAACCGCCGGAATTATGATACCATATATCGCTTGAAAATGCAAGGCCGCAAAACAAACACGGCAGCCGCATTGAGACGAACTCAATGGCGGCTGCCGCAAATATTTCAGGTGCCTAAATCTAACAACCGGTACAACAGATGCAGCGTATCTTTCAGATTCACCTTCCGTCGCGGTTGACGTCATAAAGCGGATCATTCCTGCCGCTGACAACCTCTTTGATATGCAGCGCCACATCCTCCGCCGTTGTACGCCCATCCGAATCATAGTCGCCGACTTTCTTGTTGGAAGGAAGCGGCTGCGGCGTCGTAGTCGGTCCATATACACATAAAATATCCGGACCGTCGTTTTCATCAGGTACAAACTTAACACGGTCTATGCACGTATATCGCGGTTCAATACGATCCGTGCTGAAATGCTGATGATAGACCATGAACAACTCGCTTTTGTCCGGAGAAAGAACGAAAATACCGTCTCCGACGCCGTCCACGGCGCTATTATAAGTCAGGATATCATTATACGCATATTTCGTGTACGGGCCAAGCACATGTTCGGCCACTGCATACCCTTCGCCGTAATGTCCCTTATAATGGCCAGTAGCATAAATCATATAATAGAGGCCGTTATGCTTATAAATGACGCCGCCCTCGCTGATCAGACCGTAGCCGTCTGTTTCATAGATATCCGTAGGCGAAATCACAAGCGTCAGCGTCGACGGCTTCGGCGTAATCACACCGTCCGCCACTGAAATTTCTTCCATCCAAATGAAATTGCCGCCGCCAAACCGCACATAAGACAAATAAATCTTTCCATCGTCATCAAAGAAAGGATGGCCTCCGATCTCGCTCACATCATGCAGCGGAACGCCGGGATTTTTCGGTTCAAACGGTCCATACGGCGAGGATGACACCGCATAATAAAGCCGTTCTTTGCCCTCTGCGTTCTTGGCCGCATAGATCAAATAAAACAAATTTTCATAATAGAAGACATTCGGACTCATATAGCTCTTTGTGCCATACTCCGCTTTGTGCGTAAACACAACATTTTTTGGAGTCCACTCGACTAAATTCTCCGAGGTGTACACTCGAAATACATTGTTTCCGTCTGATATACGGCTATATAAATAATACAGTCCGTCATAATAGAGCACATCCGGATCTGCACCGAGATTCACCGGATTTTGATAGGTTTTTCCATACTGCACCGGCGCATCCGACACCATTAAACCAGATACCGTTCCGCCATCCAGCCAAATGCCAAATTGTCCCGCAGCATAAGCCTCAAGTTCCATATCAAACTTTGGATACGGATCGGCATCCTTGAAATTATCTTCAAAATAGAGCTTGACAACCTTATCCCGAAGCGTAATTCTCACCGTCCGCAGCCCGTCTCTGACCGGAACATTTTTATACCCCAAACAATGAAACTTCCCGTCAGCTACCTGATACAGGCAGACACGCTCCTCGTCCCGATTGATTTCAAAAGCATAATAATTCTGCGTATTGGCCGCGCCAAACAAAAGCCGGGTAGTTCCAACACATTCTGCCTCAAACTGCGCCGCAAAATTTTCGGCAAAAGCGTCGCGGCTGAGCAGCGCGCCTGTTCCGCACACACTTTGCCCGGATACCAGCAAATCCCCGCCATACTGAAAATCTATGCCCGCAAAGCTCGATGATTGGTTCAACTCAGGCAGGACATCGTCCTCTAAAATTGTCAGGCGAAAGTTATCAAAAGTACCGCCGTCACTGTAAAATTTGCGCAAACCGATCGTTCCGCCAGCCCCGGTATAAATATCCTTATCAGAAGTACCGATATCATAGGTCATTCCAAAATACTGTATGGCACCATCCAAAGAGGTTATACGATAGGTCAGTTCTTTCCCACGCACCGTCACAGAGAGATGCAAATCCGTTCCCCGCTGCATAACCGGCAGGCCAACCGTAATATTGCCGCCCCACGCACCCGAAGCGTTATAGCATCCCATCGCGCCTTTCTGCGCATCCGCGCTGACAAAGAAATCATAGCCGAAAAATTCTTTCGGCTGGCCGGACACCGCGCCAATTCCTCCGATTAAAAGTCCACCGGTGGAAGTATGTCCAAGAAAATCCACCTCGGCACGAAAATCCTTACCCGCATATTCCACAGGGATCGTATACGTGAGATAGGCAGAGCCCGTTCCGCTGCCGGTAGAAAGCGTCCCATTCTGAATATTCCAATTTCCTTTTATCGAAGAAAAATCAGAAAGAGAGGCCGCGTCTGAAAAATCATTGAAATACATTTCTGTCTCCTTCGCCTGTGCGCCGGCTGCCAATACGGCACAAAATACAGTTAGTATGCCCCAAAAAACTATTCTTCGTTTCATTTTCGTTCCTTTTGGCGTGCTTCTCCGTTTTTACTGTTCAACCCAATCCGAAACCGCCGCCTGATAATATTCGTTGATCACATCCAGAAGTCCCTGTGCAGAATTCTTATACGTGTCATACATCGAAGTAAAGTTTGTATTGTAAGCACGCACCATATAGATCAGCTGTTTATTATACGGACCAATCTGGTAGTAATAGCCAATATCGAATACCAAAGAATCAAAAATGATATCCAGCATATCCGCCGACTCTTCATCACGCGTGCTCTGACCGATCAGATTAATATCATAATAAGCGGGCGTAACGATCTGCTTTCCGTAATAGGCTAGAGCTTCTGTAACCATGCCAGTGCGCTCCAAATCGTTTTGAATGAGCGGTACGCAAATAAACTGTGAGTTGTAAGGAGCGATCGTAATATAATACGAATCCTGCGTCTCATTCAGTTTTGGATAGGGCAAAATGCCGAAATCGCTCTCCATTTCGCGGAACTGCGGAATGATTCCCATCCAGGTCGTCCAAAACAGACCATGATTCCCCGCCCACAGTGTCTGCTCGGATGCGCTCTTTCTCTGATACGTAAACGCATACTGCGTATCATAAGCAATCGAAAAATATTTTTCCAAAGCCGCGACCGTTGTTTCGTTATAGAGGGTGAGTTCGATCATACCGTCCTCTGCAATCGTGCAGCACTGCTGTCCGGCCGCATTCACAATACCAACGACCGAATCGTCCCACACAAGCAGACCAAAGCGGTCATTCTCATCCATAACGCCATCCTGATTCAAATCTTCCGTCACAGTTTTGCATAGTTGTGCAAACTTGTCCAGCGTCCAATTGCCATCGTAAACCAACCGGTAAGGATCCTCCAGTTCATACGCGGCAAGGAGTTCTTTGTTGAACATAATAACAAATGCGGCGTTGTTGTCCGAAACTGTGATCTCGCCGGTCGTAAAAAACAAAACGTCGTTTACCGATAAACTATCATTGGCCTTTTGATCCCACCAGCTTTTGGTCAGGTCAATTCCGGGCACCGAATTCATATCATACAGAAACCCGCTGTATGCCAAGACACTTACATCATAGCCTGCAATCAGCGCAAGATCAAAATTGCAGTCGCCCGCATTGACGTCCGTGCTGATCTGCATAAACCCAGGACCGCCTCCGCTTGAATACGCCTTTTTCGTCGTCTGAACAATATCGACATTGTAATTTTGCTCCACAAGCGCCTTGCGCTTGTACTGCGCATTATCCAGCGCAAGCGAGGATTCCTCGTCAAATTTAAAATCCTCCCACGCTACGTTGCCCGCCGAAAGAATATTAAACGTTTCGCCACCATAATCCGCCGTCTCAGGCACTCCAAGTTTTTCCTCCGCAGTCATATCCGTATCCAACAAGCCGCTTTGCATGGCGGAATCCTCAGTACCGACCGGAGATTTACGCCCCGTACATGCAGCGAAAAGTACCAGACAAAGCAAACCTGCAAAAATCAAATACCCACAGCGCTTCATATTTATTATACCCTCCAAATCCAATAGGTTTATAATTATCATAGCGCAATTGAGCAGACTGAATCAATACATAAAAATCGTCAATTTGTGTAAAATATATAATCAAATTAAAAACTTCACTTCTGAAATAGAAACAACCGACAAAGGCTGCGGATTATGCGGCTGCAGAATTTTCTCCATCCATATTACGTCATGCCATTTTCCCAGTTTAAATCCACATTTAGAAAAATGTGCTACTTTTCGGTATCCTAGCTTTTCATGAAAAGCGATACTCTGCGGATTGGGATACGTAATGCACGCATTGGCGTTGGTGATATGCTGCAGGCATAATAGCTGCTCCAGCTTCTGGTAAAGCCGCGCGCCAATACCGTAGCGACGCATATCCATTCGTACATATATCGATGTTTCTACCGTCCAATCATAAGCCGCACGCGCTTTAAAGGAAGAAGCATAGGCATAACCAATCGGTTCACTGCCGCACTCGGCCACAAGATACGGATACATGCGCTGAATATTGACAATCCGCTCAGCGAAATCCTCTTCAGACGGTATGCTGTATTCAAAAGTAATTGCCGTATTTTCTACATACGGAGCATAAATCTTTAAAAGCGCAGGCGCATCTGCCGGGCACGCTATACGCAATTTCATTTCATTCATCCTCAGCGCCCCTTTTCACACATGAAATAGAATCAACAGCTTCCATAGTCTGCATCTTATATCGAGTCAAATCTACTCTGCCATCAATCACTTCTACTCCTTCCGCCTCCAACATAGCAGCTTGTACGCCTTCCCCGCCAAATACAAACGCGCTCGAAAGCTCTCCTTTGGCATTGATGACACGATGGCAGGGGACGTCGCCGAAATAGGGATTTTGATGCAGTGCGTTTCCCACTACGCGGCACATACGCGGATTGCCGGCCATAGCGGCAATCTGCGCATAGGTCGCAACCCGGCCACGTGGAATTTTACGCACGGCGTCGTATATTTTTCGTACAATAAACTCATTGCGCAAGCACCATCAAAAGCGTTCCTGCGGTAATCGCCGTCAGTCCGCCCCACGCCTTTCCTAAAATTTTTTCTTTAAAAATGAGCCATGAAAACAGAACTGTAAAGACCACACTGAGCTTATCGATCGAGGCGACTACACTGACGGGGCCCATCTTCAGCGCGCCGTAATAGCAGAGCCACGACGCGCCGGTCGCAATGCCGGAAAAGCAAATGAATAAAAATTCACGCTTTTGTATGTTGAGAAGCATTTGCCCTTTTCTGCGGAAAAATACTACAGAAAATGCTAATACCAAAACAACCGTCGTTCGAATGGCCGTTCCCAGATTAGAATCTATATCCTCAATACCCACTTTCGCAAGAATCGAAGTCAACGCTGCAAAGACAGCCGAAAAAAAAGCATATAACAAACACCTTTTGCTGTCGGACGCCGCATTTCCGCACTGCCATGTCATCAGAAGAATTCCAAATGCAATAAAAGCAACTCCGATCAATTTTTCTATAAAATTCTCTGTTTCTCCTAAAATAATCATGGACAGCAAGATCAAACCGTGCTGGATTTATCAATCGGCACGACACGGCTGACATCGCCCAGTTGAAGGGCGCGAAAATAGCAAAGCCAGGATGCTCCGGTCGCAAGTCCAGACAAAATTAAAAACAACAGCGTCTTTGCCGATATCGTCCATATTTGGCTTTGCGCATCCACAACCCAAACCATTATCCATGAGAAAAAAAGTACGATAACCGTGCGAATCGCCGTAGCTACGTCGGAATCCGTCCTGAAAATCCCGCATTTTGCAAGAATCGCCGTCAACGCTGCAAAAATCGCTGAACAAAAAGCGAGAAAAATCCACATAGAACGAACCGCCTCCTGTATCATCATAACATATAGATATTATTTGTTCAAGCGCCTAAATAAAATTTGGTCAGCATCGAATATTTTATTATAAAAATAAACAGGAACTCAAAATGAATTCCTGTTAAAATCTAAATATGAAGAAAGAACAAAGGAAACCGAACAAATAGGAAGCGAAGCGAGGAACGAAGCACAAGCTTGGAACCGAAAAATACAGTTCAAGCCCTCGGTCGATTAGTATCGGTCAGCTGAACACATTGCTGTGCTTACACCTCCGACCTATCAAACTTGTAGTCTGCAAGTGACCTTACTCCATTAAATGGATGGGATATCTAATCTTGAGGCATGTTTCACGCTTAGATGCTTTCAGCGTTTATCACTCCCGTACGCGGCTACTCAGCTATGCCCCTGGCGGGACAACTGATGCACCGGAGGTACGTCCGACCCGGTCCTCTCGTACTAAGGTCAGCCCCTCTCAAATATCCAACGCCCACGACAGATAGGGACCGAACTGTCTCACGACGTTCTGAACCCAGCTCGCGTACCACTTTAATCGGCGGACAGCCGAACCCTTGGGACCTTCTCCAAGCCCCAGGATGTGATGAGCCGACATCGAGGTGCCAAACCTCCCCGTCGATGTGAACTCTTGGGGAGATCAGCCTGTTATCCCCAGGGTAGCTTTTATTTAAGCGATGGCATTTCCACTCACTACCACCTGATCACTAACTCCAACTTTCGTTACTGCTCGACTTGTAGGTCTCGCAGTTAGGCCAGCTTCTGCGTTTACACTCACTGCGCGATTTCCGTCCGCGCTGAGCCGACCTTTGAACGCCTCCGTTACGCTTTTGGAGGCGACCGCCCCAGTCAAACTGCCCACCTGACATTGTCCCCCGGCCGGATTCACGGCCGCAGGTTAGAAATCCAGTAAATTAAGAGTGGTATCCCAAAGGCGACTCCACACAGGCCGAAGCCCATGCTTCCTAGTCTCCCACCTATTCTGTACATAATAAACCGAATTTCAGTATCAAGCTGCAGTAAAGCTCCATGGGGTCTTTCCGTCTAGTCGCGGGTAACCGGCATCTTCACCGGTACTACAATTTCGCCGGGTAGGCTGTTGAGACAGTGCCCAGATCGTTACGCCATTCGTGCAGGCCAGAACTTACCTGACAAGGAATTTCGCTACCTTAGGACCGTTATAGTTACGGCCGCCGTTTACTGGGGCTTAAGTTCACGCCTTCGCCTTGCGGCTAAGCGTTCCCCCTTGACCTTCCAGCACCGGGCAGGCGTCAGCCCCTATACTTCACCTTTCGGTTTTGCAGAGACCTGTGTTTTTGATAAACAGTCGCCTGGGCCTTTTCACTGCGGCCTCCTTGCGGAGGCACCCTTCTTCCGAAGTTACGGGGTCAATATGCCGAGTTCCTTAACAACCCTTCTCCCGTTGGCCTTAGGATTCTCTCCTCATCTACCTG